>ENA-ORTY01001067-ORTY01001067.1-human-gut-metagenome-genome-assembly--contig:-NODE-1067-length-32738-cov-4.799009_pt1 | contig 32738 bp, 28 predicted proteins | sample MGYA00241917_ERZ509198 | MGnify/ENA primary metagenome ERZ509198 (study PRJEB26280, sample SAMEA2338857) | human gut metagenome | biome: human gut; feature: human-associated habitat; material: faeces...
TGACTGCACCCGCGGCCAGATCGTGACTTTCCTGTATAACGACATGGCGAAGTAAAGATTGAACAAAATGAGAACCCTACAGAACTCTACGGAATTTTGTAGGGTTCTTGCCGTTTGCGTGTACATCAAACGAAATTTTTCATTTATACTCTAAGCGTGTCACTATAAAACAGTAGGACGGTTTAGAATCATAGTAAAATGGCGGTTGAGCGGGTGAAATAAATATAGATTATGCGATACGCTTGCAGAGGTGTGGGAAAAATATTGCCCAGACTGGCGATTCAGTCAGTTGATTGATTATTTATGTGGCCAACAATGTGAAAATGCTGTTTTACATTGAATATGATGCGATGCTAGAGTGTGTTAAACAGACATTTCGAAAACCTGAGGAAAAAGAATAAACAACAAATAAAGAGGGAGACTGCTCAAAAATTTGCAGTCTCCCTCTTTTCAAGATAGAGGAAACGTTTACGGGGGGATTACCTTTGCTTTGAATGCAGCGTATAGAAACCACCTTTGAACAACGGGTTGGGGGTATCAATTAAGATCATTTTGATCGAGGGGAAGGATACATTTTTCGCCGATGGAAACTCCAGCTGTTATGGCGCGGTAACACTTTGAAATACTATTTGAACCACAGAATTGCCATTTAGCAAAGACGGCAACTTTTTTTCCAAGTTTGAACGCATGAAAAATGGTATCTCTTGCTTTTGGTGTTGGCTGAATTAAAAAATACAACTTCTGTTTGGAATGATCCTCGAAATCAAACCCTGCAGCTAGAATAAGGTCCTGGGGACTAAGTTGTTTTGTTGCATATTCAGGGGCGTTTTTTGGACTCACCTTATCGCAAATGACGATTGTGGTTTGATTATTTTGTAGTCCATTTTTTCGATAAAGAGAAACATTTCTGTGATCGATCAAAAGATCGTTCACAAGGTATCCGCTGTAGGAGTCCAAGGGGTCCTTTGAAAATAGAAGAAAGTAGAGTTCTTGAAGGCTGACTGGCGGGCGTTTCTTCTGAAATAATGGTCGTTCATCATCTTTTGACGGGATAGCGGGACTTGTATTACACTCAGAATTTATCTGCTCAGCTGATGAGCGTGAGTGGTTATTAGAATCGAACAACAACTTGCGGAGCAGGGCATCTACCGATCCAGATTTACCAATCAGATCCAAACTCTGTAAAATTTTGAGATATCCGGTTTTGTCGTATTTACATCCTTTTATGTGCTGGGAACCTGGCCGAGATCGAAAATAATTTTTGTGTACATTGGAAATTACTAACTCCATTTTTGCGGTACAGTGTATTCCATCCACATTCCCAACGCAACGATATTCTGATGTGCGGTTTTCTTCGCAAAGATCCGTTGCGTAGACGATTTCGGACGTATCTGGTGACAATATACGATAAGCTTTATCTGCCAATGTAAATCCTCCCATTATATAAAGAGTAATGTATGGCATAGCGTTAATATCGACAGTGCCCGCGGATTAACCGCAGACACCATCGACTAAATTCCGACCACGAATCCAGGAGTTAAGTGCAACAATAATCGGCTTAATTTCACCAGAAATTCGAAATCGGATCGTTTTCGCGTTTTTATTAATTTCTGGCATATCAATCCATCTCGCTAATTTCAATACGCCTTGTTCGTTTTTGATCCATATACTTTTATCCGCTAAAGCTTTGAGGCTCTTTTTGAAGTAATTATACACTTGATCGTCTTCCAGCTCATAATCAGATATAGACATACAATAGATGCTGCAATCATCATAGGCAGATACATCTTGCCCTAACAACGCCAATAATTCCAATTCTTCTTCGGTAGGCAAAAATTTGGCCAGATTTTTGGCGGTGCCCCCAAATTCGAACTGAGCTGTCAAAAACGGAACAATGTCGCAGCTGTCTACTTCGCAAAACTTCTGAATTTTTTTCATTTTTTAAACCATCCAAGAAAAAAATTTTTTGAAAAAGTTATTCTCAAGATTAATTATATATGATAACGTAAAATTTTTCAACATTAATTTCAAATCCAAAAACATCAAAAAAGGGGGTGCCAATGGCACCCCCTTTTTTTGGACATGCGGAGATAGAAAAATGAATGAAAACAAAACGCAGATGTTTTTCAAATGTAATGTAATGTTATGTGCCATCTCCCGCCATTGCCTCCAGAGCCTCTATCGTTTTCACAATCCCAAGGCCAGCGTGAATCTGCTCCAAACCTTTCTCCAATTTCTTGAGATAGGTGGCATTCCGTTCTGTCTTCTCCAATTCATCAAATCGTTTCTTGCTGATGATTACCACATTTTTTTCAGTGTTTCTGGTTACAGTTACTGTCTCTCCTTTGTCTGTCACGGCATTAAACAAATCGTTTAGGTGACTGCAGGCGGTCGAAAAACTAATAGTAATAATAAAAGACACCTTCTTTCTATATTATGCACCTTATCTTGTGCTGTTTGTTGTAGCATAACTTCATACCGCACACTTAAATACTCTCACGAATTCTAGTAAAGGCTTCGTCAACAGAAACTCCCTCGCCTGTCTTTGCCTGGTGATAGCCTTTTTCCATTATTACATTAAATTGCTCGTCCGTCATACTATCTCTTGTAGGCAGACTTGGCACTGTGAGAGCATACGGAACGCCGCCCGTCATAATAATCTGTCTGTATAAGGTATCGATTAAGACGGAGACGGGAAGTCCAAGTTTATCCAAAACGGCCTCCGCCTGTCGTTTTATTTCCGGTTGCACACGAGCTGTTACATTTGCGCTTTTCGTTGCCATACTATACCATCCTTTCTGCTATTAACTATAATATAATATGTTGTATAGTTAATTGCAATACAATATCGATATCTGGGTAAATCCTAAAATACCAGATCCTGCTTGTGCTCACATTACATATGCATCGGATACATTACCCGAAATTAAAGAAACACGATAGATTTCAGGTTCTCATTTGTGTTTGCCTAGCTGAAGTGTTGCGGCACGTTTTTTGTAGAGTTCTTTCATTTGCCGGGAAATGACCGGAACATGAGAATATTCAGCTGTTTGGCTACTGCTGATAAAAGAAAGTGTAAACGGACAATCGGCGGAAATGGACAGAGATAGAGTTTGCTTTGGTTCGCTAGCGTGGACAGTGAAATGTACTGCATTAATGTTGTTTTCTAGTTTTATTTGTATGGAGTCGGACTCTACATAGTTTCTTTGGCGGATGTGGGAATTACAATCTAAAATAGTAACTTCCGGAGAGGAAGGAAATAGCACATACCAAGGAAAATCTAAAAATTTTGTGCCTAGCTGGTATAGCCGCTCTGAATCTGCAAAAAAATTTCTAGTGAGAGAGGGGTCTTCAATCTCGTGGCCCATACAATATTGAATTTCAGCCAAAGAAAGTCCGAGTTGGTACAGATGGGTTGCGAAATTTCGCCGAAATAAGTAGGTTGTAGGGTCTTTTTCCTCGGGCAGCAGTTCCCGAAATTCATTTTGAAACAGGATCTGTTGCAAAACGGCTAATTCGCTTTTTTTGATACCGATATCGTCAAATAGTTTTCTTCCAGCAATCGTTAAATGAGGAGCGCTAGCAAGCATGGAATATGTATTTCCGATACAAGTCAGAGGGAGCTGATTGACATCGTGGATCGTATCTGGCAGCAGAAGAGTACCATTACGGATGCATTGTTCCAAGTGAGCCTTTCGTTCTGCGAGGAAGTGATAAAAAGGGAGAAATAACGGGAGAACCCGCGGCGCATTGCTGGTTTTACCGCCGCTCTTGACAGAGGATTTCCCTAAGTGGGTGCTTTGAACCATATCGAATACAGGCATATCCGGATGACCAGGAAGAAAATGAATGCTTGAAAAATTAGCGCCGCAAGCTTCGTTGTTTCGAAGTCCCAAGAAGAACATTAGTAGGAGACCAATATCGGTTCCGGGCGCTGTTTTGGGATCTAAATTTTGGAACCAATGGATAAGCTTAATCTCCTCATCAACGGAAAAACTTTTTCTTGTATAGAGTGTTGCGTTGACGCGATGCTTTTCGGTTACATCTGGTCCGACTGCCTGAGGATCAAAAACATCTTCCCAAAAGAGATTATCGGGGTATAGGTTGTGCTGATAACCGGCGCGATACACCACCCACAGAAGGTGGCGAAAATGGTCCAGCATACTCTGACTGTAGTGATTTTCGGTTTGAATGGTAGACAAAATGCGCTCAAAGTCATCGCTGGTGTAGAGAGCCATAGGATATTCATTACCGAAAATTTTGTCTATGACTGGGAGAATTCGTTTTTCGTAGTGACTGATATAAGTTTTTTTCGTGGTCGCATTCCAATGACGAGAAATCCCGATGTTACGTCCCAACATATCGTATTCGAAAAAATATTTTCGAAGAATTCCTAAAAAAGTGAAGGAACCATCGTAAGCCAAATCTGATTGATCTTCTGCGATGACATATTGCTCTAATTCGAGGTCGGTCATAATCACACACTTCCTTCATCTATTGTAAAAGAGAAAAATATGTAGAAACACCAAATTGACTGTCAACAAACAACTGAACAGTTCCAGAAATGTCTGAAACGGAAAGAATGCCCTGAATCTGAAGGGGGGCGGAGCCTGTAGCTGGAATGCTTTCCGAAAACTGTTTAGTGAGCTCGACTTGTTTTTGAAACGAAAAACTGGGGGGATGTGCATTAAATAGTGCATCCCAACGCTGTAATTTTGCATAGAGCATCCACTGGGAAGTTTCATTTAAAAAATCACAGTAATATGTACCAAAGGTGGTTTCTGGGTGGTTTCTAAGTAGATAGAGCACTTCGTCGTTTGATAGTTTAGCCACTGAACTTGCCCAAAATCGGAAATTTTCTCGGAAAAAATCACCAAAATATACGTTGAGATTTGTTTCCTTCATGCTGCCGTTTTTGTCGGGAATCTGAATGATGTGATCATCAATTCCTACTGATTGCAGTACATCGCGTGTTAATAAATCTAATGACTGCGGAGGAAATGCACTAAATCGCAGCGTTTCATCACTAAGTTGTTCGGCAGTTGTAATAATTGGAAATTTTGAATAATCGGTATAGCGAGAGCAACTTTGTTTTACATTTTCTAGCCGGTTAGCTAAATGAACCTGTAAAGTGTTCATACATGGAAAACTGATATAATTTTCCGGCGCAGAGAAACCAGTATAACATTTGCCATCGTTGGAGACTTGACGACTTATTAATAGTCGGCTGAAATGATAGGCTGAGATATAATTCCAATCCATCCACCGGAGGGCACAGACAATATTGCTTTCCAAACCGGTCAGCAGCCGAATCAATACACCTAAGTATTCCGGATATCCCATGGCAAGTTTCTCACTGATGATTGTATAGGCGTGCAACAGCTCCGATTCAGTGAAGTGCTTTTTGGTCAGTGCGCGGCGCACTTGCGCAAACAGTTTGTTTCGCTGTCTGCGATCCTGGAGCACCCGTTGCAGGTTATTGCTCTCACAATATCCGTATTCGACTGCAATGGTTAGGACTGCGGACAGGATGTTGATCCGGCTCCAAAGAACCTCGTATGAGTCATTGGGATATGTTTCTTCCAAAAGAGTTTCCACCAGTTCGACGGAGATGTTGTTGACACGTAATTGGCCCAGATCTCCTTTGACCATATCAGAAAACATGTTATAACTTTTACTGGACATGCGGCTTTCTAATTCCGGGTGCAAGTACCAAAAAGTTTTTAGGGCGATGTTTTTTTGAGACAAATATGGGCTGAATTTAGAGATTGCAACTTGGCGTATATCGATTGGCTCTAAAATTTTAATGGGGGATTTTTTTGCATTGGTACGGGGGATGCGTACCGAGAATGGGTATTCTGTTTCGAGCCATGTCTGGATTTCGGTATTTTTAACATGAGTTACGCGTTTTTTGGAAAGAGGAATCTGAGGACCACGGCTCACGCATCCATGTTCTGTTTCACCGGGAGGTGGTGGCTCACAGAGATATGCTTCGAGAATGGGGTAACCGCTTTTCTGATTTGAGTAGGATTGACTGTACCAAATGGTAATATCCGGCGTAAATTGGTAAGAACATGGTGCTGTGCGTATTCGACCGGTACTTCTCCTATTGATAAGTTCATCTTGATACAATTGACGAATGCTAGAGTCTGAAACAATTAATGTGCGCTGAGCAACTTCCACGGGTTTCTCGTGTGACAGAGATAGCGCTTGCGTCTTAAGATCGGTGTTGAGTGTATAGGCATAAAGTTTTGTTATATTTTCTGTGGGAGTTATGCGGTCTGATGAGGATAGAGGATGGTAATAGGCATGTAGAAACTGTTTTCGACGCGGCTGGGTGCTGTTGTTAATGCCTTGAGGAATTAATGCAATCCAATCCAAAAAATACTCTGTTTTCAAAACGTCTGTTAACGGAGACAGAGGATGCCCAGATTCCCAACTTGCGGTTGTAGCCAATAGCTCGAACGGCGGAACAATTTGTTCCTTAAGGATGGCGAATAAATTGTTTTGTTCTGACCGTGTTAACCGATATGCAAAAAGCAATAATTTAGTGAAGTTCGACTGTTGAGGCGTGCTTTTCCATGCGTCCCAGTAAACGAAGTCAATCGTGTCGCTTTGCACCGGTTCAAATTTCTGATAATGAACGGAAACCAATTCACACATGCTGCGGTCGCGAAAAATAAATGTGACCTTTGTTTTCCTAATTTGACCCGTTCGGATATCTTTTATATATTTCCGAACGAAAAAAGGAGAAGGAAAAAAGATTGCAATATGATCATCGTCGGAGAAATGTAATGATACAAATCGACTGTATATGAGACCGTTTTCTAAGGGGATATCGTTGTTCTGAGGCTGACCCATGGAAAGATCGGATTTTTTATATAGCCAGAGACTACATGCTAAATCTAACGGTGGAATTTTCCCGGCCAGTTTTAAGGCGTTCCGAAAAATGCGTTCCCGGGCGACTGGAGATTTTTCGGCCGCGAACCGGGAACAGGGCATTTCTAACAGAAGTTGTTTAATATTCACTGGCCCATTTTCTACATAGAATTTTGCTAAAACTGTGGCTTGTTCCTGGCGCGAAAATCCTAAGCGAGACAAAGATGCTATAACGGTGTGGAGAGAGTCCTTTTTATATCCTACGCAGGGGATATCGGTCTCCTTCTGATTTAAATCGAATTGGTTTATTACACGATAAAATGCGCAAAAATCTTTTTGCGCAAGTTGTAAATCTGATCGTGGTTCTAGTATCTGATATTGCTGATATAGACGATGTATAGGGTCAATCTTATTATCGGCATCCGTGAAAGAGTGATAGGAAACGAGTTTGATTTTCAGGATATGTTCTGTCAAAAGAAATAGATCTCTGTTGTCGAATTTTTCAGAGAAAAGGTGGAGGAATCCATCTACATCACACACCAAATCCGTAACAACATATTTTAAAAATGATCTTACAGAAAAAGAAAGAAACATTTCGTATGCATGCCGTATTTTCTGAGGTGGCATCTCTAAAAAAAGATGCCCATATAAGTCCTGGTGTAGACGTTTCGCGGTATTGTAGGCGGTAGATAGGGAACAATGACTTTGCATGATGATTTGTTCTATGGCACCAAATGTCGCGTAAGCACGAAGCAATTTAGAACTTTTATACGGTGGCATATCTGGGAGGATGTTTGCTAAACAGGATTCTAACTGATATCGCAATTCATTTGAGAACATTCGAAAGGCCTCCCTTGGTTGGATTTGTTGTAATCGGAAGAAAACAATATTATTATTGCGCCTTTATTGTAACATGTATACAAATAAGGCGTCAAATTAAAATAGATCCATTGACAAAACATATTTATTGTGCTAGTATCCAACCATATTCGAATTGTGAATGAGAACACAATGATGGACGTAGCCCGTAGGGGCTACGAGGATTGAAACAAATGCGTCAAATAGTTCGTCGGCATCATCTGCATGACGTAGCCCGTAGGGGCTACGAGGATTGAAACGCTATTAAAGTAGTTGATAGCCAGCGCAGACGTAGCCCGTAGGGGCTACGAGGATTGAAACAACTTCGACATTCCCTTTCGCGGACCCGTGATTGGAGCGTGAACGACCCCCTGCAATCATTTGGATTGCAGGGGGTCGAACTATTTGTTTTTTCAATGAGTGCCTCTGTTTTGCAGTACAGAACCTTGGAGAGTATCAAAAGAGCCTCAGCGTGTGGCGTGAGGAAAACTCAAGGGAGGAGATCCGTATCTACTTCAAATGGGAATTTGCCCAGTTGAATACATTCTCTGACAAATAAAATGGTCGCCTCCTCTAATGTTAGACCATATTCTGAAAAGAGTTTCTCTGCACGCTCCTTCAGTTCTGTATCAATTTCAAATACGACATCTTCCATCTTATACGCACCTCTTTTTTGATCGATCAAAATAATATTTTGGTTTAGTATATCGCGTCAGAAAATGAAAAGCAACGGCTTTTTGTATCCTTCAGGGTATGGCGCAGTTAGACTCTGGACAACTGTAGGAGGCTGAGGTCTACATGCCGTTATATCGGAAATTGAATGGTGCAGTGGAATCTATTGTTGGCGCTATTATACTAAAATTATAAATAGTCTTTGGCTTTCTACACCGCCCAATGTGTAGTTTTGGTCATTTGGCATAAGGTTGCGCGTGAGAGTGGCGAACAAGAGGGTTCCTTATTTATGACACTAATTCCAATAGTTGTTCAAAGGTTGTGACTACATCGTAGGTCACGCTACTATTGCTAATTGCTGCAAAGTGGGCCTTGGCGCATTCAATTTTTGCATTTTCAATCCCACGCAGTTCCATGGTATCGTTGCTACCCTTGGTTTCCGCCACAAAATAGACGTGCTTAACCTGGCCTTCGTGGAAGGCGATAGCCCAGTCAGGACTATATTTGCCTACAGGAGTGGAAATAAAGAAAGATTTGGGTAATTTCCAGTAAAGTGCTACCTTCTCATTAACGTCAAGCTGGCTGGCAAAGTTCTTTTCTCCATCCGAGTCATAGATTAGGTAGTCGTAGATACTCCGGTCAACTGCCATAGCGTTTTTTCCAACTTTTCCTCGCAATGTTGTTGCGGTAAAAATATCGGTGTCATAGGATGCGTCCAACTTGTTGTAGGTGATGTGCTGGATAATGGCGGTGGCCTTTTCGTTGTTGATGAGTTTTCCGGCTTTCAGGATGAATTCTTCCGGATTTAGCTTGAACATGGCGAATTTTTGAGGCACAATTCCTTGCAAAATCGCCGCGATGGTAGCGCGTGTTAGGCCCGTTTCATCTACTAACTTGCCCAGCAGATCATAGCGGACTCCGCCTAACACAGAGCGGTCAGCTTTATCCTGATCTGCCTTGCGCTGACGAATGGCATTACCCTGTAAGAGCTGTTCTTTGGACTGGATCTGGCTTTCTTGTTCACCGTACTCTTTCTTCACAAAAACAGTTGCGACTTCCAGATGACTGTTGAGTGATTGAATCGCTTTCTGAATCAAATCCTGTGTATCGAAAGTCACTGTATAGAAAGACTTTTGATTGATTTTTTCCCATAGGTCCAGGAATTCTTTCTTTTTCAGTTTTTCAGTATCGACCCTTGCCTCCACATTGTTATTATGAGCGTCCTCTAACTCCATGGCGTGGCTGTCGTAGATCGACGAGAGAATCTGAACGACGGCATCGGTGCAATCCTTGACCTCTGCGGCTACTTGAACGGTGCCGCTGGCTTTATCTGCATAATATTTATCGGTCAGTTCACCCCGTTTTACGTAACCATTTCCGATCAGATCCTCGTAAATGGCATCGGCAAGTTCTTTTGTCACCTTGACCTCCCTGCCTTGTGTATCCTCCAAAGTACGCCCTACAAAGAGTTGGACATCCACTTTTCGAGGACGGTCGGCCAGTGATTCTGCCAGCCCAGTCTGCCATGCCTCGGCAAACTTGCCGAAACTCATGTCGGTAATGAGGGTCAGCTTATTCAGTTCCTGTACCTCGTCGCCCAGCACGCTCTCGTCCATGCGTTCTCCCTGCTGATTTACGCATAGGCGCAGACCGCGGCCGATTTCCTGCCGGCTGCGAATTTCGGATTCGCTCTGGGGCTTGAGGGTGCAGATCTGAAACACATTGGGGTTGTCCCATCCTTCCCGAAGAGCAGAGTGGGAAAAGATAAACCGCACCGGCTCCTCCATGCTCAGCAGCAGCTCTTTATTCTTCATAATAAGGTCATAAGCATCCGCATCATCCGATGTCTGTGTCTTTCGATCCACCTTACTCTCCACAAAGCGGGCCTTCTTGCCCTTCTTCTTGTCAATGGAGAAATAGCCCTGGTGAGTCTTGTGGGCGGAGATATTGTCCAGATATTTTAAATAGGCCTCATCGCCAATTTCCCGCTGCATCTCTGCCGTTATACTGGCATACTCCTCCTCGAACATCCGAGCGTATTCGCCGTTGCGGCCATCGTCGTTGTCACCATCGTACAGGCGGTACTTGGCCACCTCATCGATGAAGAACAGACTGAGTACCTTGATCCCCTTCGGGAAGAGCTCCTGCTCACGGCGGATGTGGGTGCGGATGGTCTCCCGGATCTGCACCCGCCGCTGGAGGGCAGTCATTTGCTCGTTACCCTGAATCTGTCCGGCGTAGAGTTTCAGTCCGTTCAGGAAAGTGACCGAGTTGTCCCGACCGTCAATGCCATCAGGCAAGATTACATAGCGGTCGGCGTACTCCTCCATGCCGTTAGAAAGTGCAAAGAGGTCGTCTCCGCCGCTGACCTTTTTGACCACGGTACGGGTGCCACTGGCCCCCTTTACCTCAAAACCCAGACGGGCGGTCGGCGCCTTATTTTTGTACAGATCTACACCCTCCAGATAGACATAACCGTCGGTACCCGTGGAGCCAGTCAGTGTCACACCCAGGGCAGCAATTTTTTTGACCAGATGCTGGTTGTAGGCGTCCATGGCGTCCAAACGGTACACCATGTCATATTTCTCCTTGTGGGTGGCGGAGTAGCGCAAAGTGAATAATGGATTAAATTTTTTTAGGCTTTCCTTGGTCTGTTTTCCCTCCACGCTCTGAGGCTCGTCGATAATGAGAATCGGGTTGGTCCTGGCAATCACATCAATCGGGCGTCGATTTCGGAATTTCTCAGGCATGAGTTGGTTGATCACCCGCTGGTTCTTGCTGGAGTTGAAGGCCTGCATATTGATGATCATCACATTGATGGCGCTGTCCGAAGCGAATCGATCCACCTCAGTGAGTCGGTCGGAGGAGTAGATGAAAAAGCGGATTTTTTTGCCATACTCCCCGGCGAAGTGCTCCTGCGTGGTTTGGAGGGATGTATAAACGCCCTCCCGAATGGCCACCGAGGGCACCACAATGATGAACTTGCTCCAACCGTAGCGCTGGTTCAGTTCGTACATGGTCTTGACGTATGTATAGGTCTTACCGGTGCCCGTCTCCATCTCAATCGACAGGTTGATGCCCGGCCCGCTCAGAGACTCTGAGGGCGGAAGTCCGTTGCGCCGCTGAACTGCACGCAGGTTGTCCAGGATTTTGGCGTTGGTCAGCTCCGGCACCAACGGATGATTCCGAAAGCCGGTATCGGTCATGTCGAGATCGGTCTGCACATTGGTCATGTCGCCTAGGTCCATGCGGTAAGTGGTAGTGCGCATGGGCTGACCGTTGAACACGTCACAGACTGCCGCAGCTGCGGCAGCCTGAAAGGGTTGGTGTTTGAATTGAAGTTTCATGAGTTTCATGTTTCGCTGCCCTCAAGTCCAAAGAATTTCTCAAAATTATGTGGGATTTCAATCGCATTGTCTTGAGAAAGTCCGGTACCATGACACAACAACTTTGAACTGCCCTTTAGGTGGCGAATGGTAATTACCCTTTGCTTGTTAATCTCATCTTGCATGAGTCCCAAACATTTACAGGCATCAGCATAGGGTATAACAGCTACATCAGCATCTTTCAATTTCTCGTCGGTACAAAAACAGGTGATAGCTACCTGTTTTCTCGCATCTCCAAATTGCTCGAGAAGAGTTAGCTCTTTCTCAGCAAAAACGATATTCCAAGTATCGTATGCTTTCCTCTGTTTCGTTATTGCTTTTTTCTTCGTGGAATACTTGAAGAAAATTTTATAAACCGAATCACGGATCGTAAATTCGACGACTTTGCTTTTTTCCCCTGCTTCAAATAGTGTAGGCTCCACACCATTTGAAATTAAGTAAGATAAGAAAGCGCCACAGAAGTAGTCTATCTTGTTGATTACTCTCATTTTGATCTATCTCCAATCTTAAAGTACTTTTATCTTCGTATCCGGGGAGAGGTTTTTGAAGATCTCGGTCACGTTGATCTTGGCATCATCGGAAACGAAAGCGCTGTCCCGGAATACGGCCCGGAGGGGCTGCTGCTTTGCCATGTGCTCCACCACGGAGACGGGCACGTTGGCGCTGAAACAGGCCATAAGAGCGCCGTTGTCCACATCATGGATGGTGCAGCCATCCAGGTCGGTGCTGGTGTGGGGCAGGTGGATCTCCACGCCCCAGTCCAGCAGGCAGGCGTAGAGCAGGTCCAGGTCGGTGCGGTCGTCCTTGATGTTGGACACCAGCTCCAGCAGGGACTGCTGTTCCAGCTCGTCAGGGTGATAGTAGACATCCTTCATGTTGCTGCTGTCCACCCGGAACACCCGGAACCCGGTGTCCAGCTGGGCGTCGGGGTGCTCGGCTTTGATTTTGTCCCCGGCCCGGCGAATGCGCTCCTTGCCGATCTCGCAGATGTTCTTGTAGCCCGCTTTATAGGCTTCGGATTTTTCGTTGCAGGGTTCCCAATATTGCACCATGATAAATTTTCGATGCCCCCCATCCTCGGCATTGAGCTGCATGACGGCGTGGGCAGTGGTGGCAGAGCCGGAGTAAAAATCTAAAATTAAAGATTCTTTATCTGAATATAGTTGGATACATCGTTTTATCAGTTCAACAGGCTTAGGATAATCAAAAAATGATTGTCCATCAAAAAGATGCTTTAACTTTTGCTTAGCATCTTGGGAATGGCCAACTTCTGTATATTTCCAGATTGTCATAGGCGTAATGCCCTGCTTAACTTCTGTCAAGAATCGTTTTATCGACGGAACATTTTTACCATCTGCACCAAACCAAATGCGATTATCTTGAACATATTCTTGAAATCGTTCTTTGTCCAATCTCCAACAATAGCCACTGGGAGGGAGGACTTTTCGTCCGCTCGGCGTAGTTATTTCATATACTTTAGACTCAACCCGAGGCCCCACAGACAAGTCGCTAGACTTCCATGGTCCTCTTGGATCATTGTCTGGATTATCATACCGATCATTTGCCTCATCGCTTCTTGGTAGCCCGTTACACACCACTTTATTAATATCTTTACAATAACAGAGAATGTAATCATGACTTTCTGAAAAATGCTTTTTAAGATTAACAGGAGAATATGCCCGTTCCCATACGATTTGTGCAATAAAGTTGGAGCCACCAAACACTTCATCACAAATCTTTTTCAAATTTTCTTGTTCATGATCATCAATGGAAATGAAAATAACGCCATCTTCAGACAAAAAATTTCTTGCCTGCATTAGCTGGGGGAGTACTACCGAACACCAATCGGAATGAAATTTCCCATTAGTGTCCAAGTTTATTTTGAAACGAGTTCCATACTCGTCAATATACCCAGCAGAACTGTCTTCTTCCTTTTGAGAGTGTATTTTGGCATCGGGATAAATAAAGACATCTCCACCAGTGTTGTAGGGCGGGTCGATGTAGATCATCTTTACCTTACCCAGATAGCTCTCCTGAAGAATTTTCAGCACTTCCAGGTTGTCCCCCTCGATATAGAGGTTTTCGGTGGTGTCCCAGTCCCGGCTGTCCTCCTTCACCGGGCGCAGGGTCTTAGTGATGGGCCGGGCAGCCTCGGCCATGGCGGCCTTCTTGCCCACCCAGGTGAACTCGTAGCACTCGTCGCCGTCCACCACATCCCGGCTCAAAAGCTGCTTGAGCACCTCAAAGTTGATGCCCTTTTTGATCTCCCCGTCCTCACCCCGCATCTCGGTAATGGCAGAGGGAAACAGGGTGGCGATTTTTTCAATATTCTGCGCCGTCAAATCCGGCGTTTCAAATTTCAGTTTGTCCATAAAGTTAGTCCTCTCTACAAAGCTGTCTCTCATTCAAGTCCATGTGATACTCCTCTTTTTCGGCTATGAATGGAAAACTTTGCTCATATCTATTGTGATAAATATCCTGATAAACGATGCTTAGTGTATACTCTCCATAGACCCTTTCAAGCGGTAAGTCAGAGAAAATGTGGATGTAAAATGTCTCCTTCGGTTTTAACTGTATTGGTGGTAAATATTTGGGGATATCTTCTTTTTTGTTGAATCCAATTCGTGCATAGACAGCGGTTCAATTTCCAACATTTTCTATTTCGACCGGAAAACTTATATATGGTCGCTTTTGCAAAATATAGCATCCATTAACTGAGGATTCCCATTTTGCGCCTGCTTTTTCTATTGTCTCTTTATATTCTGACGGAAGATCAATGTAATTTTTTATCCCACTTGGTTCGATTATGTAGTAAATTTTAGATAACTTATATTCTTCGTATAAAGGCACTTCTATTTCACGCTCTCCGGAGCTGTTTTCGGCCTTCGGTTTAAAATCAGGACCATCAGCGAGTGCATTATAATGGGACGATCCTCGGAGCTGTGTGACAACAATGTACGGTAGCACCTGATTCTTCAAATCGTCCCTATAGTTTTTCTGTGCGTATTGAATAGATAAGAATACGCCATATATTCCAAAGCCAGCCGCTAAAATTCCGCCGTAGAACCCCAACGCATCAGATGCATCCCATTCGGCTTGTAAAATAATAATTCCACTATCATATTTGAAAGCCAAATTGATGCAAGTAGGAATAGCGATGAAAAAAACTAATATAAAAAGAATGATAGATTTCCAATATTTTCGTAATATCCCTACAATCTTAAATAATATCTCTTTGAATGACATTTTCCAGTCTCCTAATTTCCCGTCTCAGCTCCATCTGCTTATTGAGCCGCTTTTCCTTCTTCATCTTGGCTTTTAGCGCGGCAATCTGTTTTTCCAGCTTCTCCCGCTCCTGGGTCCGCTCCACGGCTTCTTTCAGGCTCTCCGCCTGAGGCGCGGCAATGGCGTCCCCGGCAATCTGCCGGACAATGGATTCGTACAGGCCGTCCATGTCTAGCGCGTCCCACTCCAGTGACAGTTCCTCCGGGGCCCGCCAGCCGGTGGCATACCGCTGCCGCAAGCGGAAGGCGTTGTCCCCGGTCTGAGCCGCCTCCTTGAAGGCGATGGTCAGCTGCATCTGCCCGTCGGGCCGCTCCAGCAGAAAAAGAATGTGATAGGGAATCTGCCGGTCCATCAGCTCGGGCACCCGGGGGTCCAGCTCCGGACCGGTGAGGGCAAGGCGAAACACCTCGATCTCAGTGACCTGCTGACCGGCGGCCAGGTTCATAGTCTGGGGCGAGAGTTTATTCGCCCAGGTGATGAGCCGCACCTGCTCTACGAACAGGCGTTTCACCTCTGGGGAAACCTCCAGATGTTCATAGAATTTCTGCTTGGGCAGGCGGCGGCCGAACTCCGTGCCTTTGGGAAAGGTCAGCATGATCCATCCTCCTTCCGTACCACCAGGAAACAGATTAGTTGGAAGTCATCCAGTCCGGATACCTGACTGAGCAGGGCGCTGGTGCCCCCGGCCCGGAACAGGCTGTCCAAGTCGCTGTCCTCCTTGGCGTCCACAATGGACAGTACCGCGTCCTCCAGCAGACTGGAATAGACGCCCATGTTTCGGCCGTCGTCGGTCTCGGCATTGAAGGCCCGACACAACGATTCAAAAGGCTTGTCCTTGCCGCGGCAGAGCTGGCGCATGGCGTCCAGTGTGTCTTTTGGGGAAAGTTGGTCGTGGACGGTGAGCCCCTCCTCAGTGAGATAGACCAGATAATAGGGGTGGAGCCGGTTGCGGTTATCCACATTTACCTCGTTGTGGACATTTTTCAGCACGAACACCACGCCGGGCGGGGCGTCGGGAGTGGCCGCGGCTACGGCGCAGATGCCGCCGGGAGTGGTCTCCAGTTCCGGGTGGGTCTTGGCGTACTCTATCAACTCCATGCGGAATTCATTCAGGCCCAGATCGGTGATGGATACGCCGGTGCCCATGTCCTCCAGATCCACCACCTCAGTCTGGAGCCGCTGGAGCTGGGCCTTACGGTACTCCAGATCCCCCTGTTCCTCAGGAGAAAGCAGGTTGTCGTCGCCGGTGGAGGTCATGACCAGAGCCTTCATGCGGGTCTCCACCCGGGCTTTCAGATTGATGTAGTCGTCCAGTTCCAGATCCGGCCAGAAGTTGATGAGCTGGATATGCTCGTTCCGGCTGCCAATTCGGTCGATTCGTCCAAAACGCTGTACCAGCCGCACCGGGTTCCAATGGATGTCGTAGTTAATAAGACAGTCGCAGTCTTGGAGGTTCTGTCCCTCGGAGATGCAGTCGGTGGCGATGAGGATATCAATCTCGGGGCTGTTCGGCATCAAGGCGGCCTTATCCTTTGACAGGGGAGAGAAACAGGTGAGAACGCTGTTCAGGTCGGCTTTGAATTTCGGAATGGTGGTCTTTCCGTCAGTGCTCCCAGTGACGAGTGCAGTATTCAGCCCATAGGAGTCCTTGACATAAGTACCCACCTGCTCATAGAGATATTGGGCGGTGTCAGAAAAAGCGGTGAAAATGATGAGCTTCTGGTTGCCGGGATTGATGGGGAACTCCATCTTTTGGTCGATGGTGTCCAGCAGCATTTGCAGCTTGGCATCGTGCTCCGGGGTGATGTCTCCCACCATGTTCGTCAGGGCGTAGAGGGTGTTGAGATCCTCTTCAAGGTCCTTCTCCCATGTGAGATAGTCCATATCGGCCAGCTCGATCTTTACCTTTTTGCCAACGGTGAACAGGTCCAGCTCCTGGTCATCGGCGTCGAAGTCCACGGTACTGGTTAGATCGGTGAGTTCCAATGTCAAAGCGGGGTCGAAACGGCCGATTTTGTCCAGTGTTCCAGCCACCAAATCCAGAATGCGCTGGAGGGTAAGACGGAAGGAGTGGACGGAGCTCTCCAGCCGCTTGAGCAGGTTGATGCTCATCAGCCGTCGGATACCCTGTTCTCGTCCGGATTGGGTCAAACGATTTTTCCCCTCGTGGTTCAAAGAACTGTACTTAGCCATACGGCTTGGGAGGATGTAGTTAGAAGGGGTGTAGATGCTCAGAGTTAGGCTGAGGAGCATCTCATAGATCTCACTGTATGTTACTGCGTCGCTCAAATCCGTCAGAGGCGGTCGCTTGGAGATGGGCGGCAAGCGGGTGGGGAAACGTCCTACTTCGCTGACGTTGTAGTATTTTTCGATGTGCCGCCGGGAACGGGCAATGGTGACTGCATCCAGGATCTCGAAAAAGTCAAAGTCCAGCGACCGCATCAGTTGGTCGGTGGTACGTTGTTCCACGTCCCGTTCGCTCCATACATTGAAAGCCTTCTGGGCATTGCGGAAGATTTCTTCCACACTGCGGTCGGTGCCCAGCTTTTCTTTCCAGACCTCACTGTTGCCCTCATAGGCCAGTGCCAGTTGGTTACGCAGGTCATAAAAACGGTTGTTCACCGGCGTGGCGGATAGCATCAGGACGCGGGTGCGGGCACCAGGGCGGATGACCTTTTCCATCAGGTAGTCGTAGCGGTTGAACTTTCCATCCTCTGGATTACTGCTTCCACCGTTTCGGAAGTTATGGGACTCGTCAATGACTACTAGATCGTAAACACCCCAGTTCATCTTGGAGAGGTCAGTTTCACCGGAAAATCCTTTTTGTCGGGAAAGGTCGGTGTGGTAGAGTACATCGTACCGCAGACGATCATCTAAAAGTGGGTTGTTCCTATAAGCATGGTTGTAGGTGTTCCAGTTATCGCTGAGCTTTTTAGGACACAGGACAAGCACACGCATATTCCTGTTTTCGTAGTATTTAATAACAGCCAGAGCGGTGAAGGTTTTGCCCAGACCTACACTATCTGCCAAGATGCAGCCGTTGTACCGTTCCAGCTTGCTGATGATTGCCAGCACTGCGTCCTTTTGGAATGTATAGAGCTTGTTCCAGACGAGACTATCTTTGAAACCGTTGGTTTCGCTGGGGAGCTCGTCTTCGCTAACATGTTCCAGAAAATCATTAAAAATGTTGTAAAGAGTAAAGAAATAGAGATATTCCGGACTATTTTCCTGAAAAGCTGCAGATATGCTTTCCAATACCTGATCAGTTACATCCTGAAGTCGCTGTTTGTCTGCCCAGAGCTGATCAAAGAGCCTGAGATAGGCTCTGCTCTCCGGTGCATCAATACGATTGATCATGCTGAACAGGTCACTGCCTCGCTCGCATCCTAGTTCTGCCCGAGTAAAACCGTTCACGGGGGCGTAGGCGGTCTGTTCCAGATCATCCACGGTGAGGAAACCGGGGATCCCTTCCGTAGTACAGTTGGAGCGAAATCGTGCTTTCGCCCTGATCCATTGAGCGCATTCCTGAGAAATGGCTTTCTGACCAAGATCATTCCTTAGTCGGATTTCAAACTCACTGCCGTGGAGAGCCTTTTCTCGGGCTAAACGGGGAATATAGAATTCCCGTTGTGTCTTTTCCGGACGCTCTTTGAGAAATGCAGGAGAGGTAAAAATGAAACGTAGTTCCTCTATCTGCCCTAACTGCGATTTTAGCTCTTCAAATGCATAAACGGAGAAACAGGCTGCGGCAATGGAGACCTTGCTGCCAGGTTTTATCTTGGCTCGTAAGTCATCTGCCAGTTTTTCGGTAATATTGTTGATAATCTTCATCTCAATCTCTCCCTGAAGTCTGATAAAGTGACTACAGTCATTTTTTTGTCCGAATATATACTTATAGTATATATTTCTAGCTGATAAATATCAACAGTCTATGTTAAAGAAGAAATGATATTAATAGTATTTCCTCTGGGAGGAGATTCTATTGAATATTTCAAATATTATTGGCGAACGACTGCGGAACTACCGGCGTCAAAAGGGTTGGAGCCAAGAGACCCTAGCTGAGCGGGCAGAACTGCATCCGACTTATATCGGACAGTTGGAGCGAGGCGAAAAAAATGCAACCATCGAAACAGTCTCGAAGGTGGCTCAGGCATTAGAAATTTCTTTGGCACAACTTTTTGAAAATATATCTTTATCAGAAACAAAACCGGATGTGGCATCTCAATGTTATGGGATAATCCAACGCCAGTCACCGAAGGAACAGGAAATGCTGTTCCATATTTTGTGCTCAATCATAGAATACAAGGATGAATGAAGTCGAGAAAGATGGCATAGTCAGGGAGAACGATATGAAACGAGAGACTGTCTATATTTGCTCGAAAAAACACTGGAATACCGAACGGTAATTTGCGGTAGATAAAAGCAAACCAACAACCAAAAGAACTCGGCCCTCTGAATGAGAGGGCCGAGTTCAGTCTGTCAAAGAACCCTAGTCATCGACAATCAAAAACTGGGGTTCTGGCATATTGGTATGCAAAAAGCGCGCAATATTTGACCGATAAAGGAGTTATTCCAACTCCAATTTGCCAGTTTTTTCAGATTCAATGTGGGTTGTGAATATCATCTGTCCTTTTTCATTGGCTCTGCATTTTGCTCGGCTAGGGCAGTTCCTGCATTTCTCCGGGGTGCTGTGGTAGTGTGCCTTAATATTTCGTGGGGAAAAGAAAAGCGGACACGCAATTGCGTCCGCTTTTCTTGTATGTTATTCGGCGATGGGGGTGCTGTCCACATAGCAAGTGTCCGGATCAAGGTTGATGCGGTTGCTCCAGACTACGCTGCTATCAACGCAGGGGTCTTTGTCCCACGCGACACAGCAGTCTTCGTCCAGGTAAACACGGCGAAAGACAGCAGGGTCTTTGAGAGGGGCAAAAACAGTGTTCTCCTGGAGCAGAGGAGCTACAGAATAAACGCGGCGTTCCCCACCCTCAAATGTCAGCAGCAGGGAATAGGAGTCGGCCGGGGCAACACCAGTCAGTTTCTTCCTCCCGGCAGAAAAATATTCTGCCATTTTCTGGTCAAGGCCTTTGGAAAGATAGTATTCGACGCTTTTGCCCATGGTGTCACTTCCTTTCAGTGCAGGGGCTCGATTTCAAACAGGTCCTGTTTCTTCATTGCCAGTTCCCAGTTGTCCATCAGCTGGTCTTGCCGGATGGCTGCCCAACCGAGAACCATTTTCAGCTGTTTGCTGGGGAGCGTCCCTTCAATCACTTCCAAGTCTTTAATGGAGATGTAAGCCTCATCTCCACCATAACTGGCGTGAAAATGCGGGGGCATGTGGTCAGACCAATACATGGTGATTTTGATTCCACGGAACATTGAGATTGTAGGTATGAATGATTCCCTCACTTTCAGAACTACACGATCCTACCAATATTATACCAGAAAAAAACAGGAATACAACGGGGCATGAGAGCGGCAGCGGCTGCTGGCGTAGCAATCAGAAAGTAGCAGAGTGCCGAAGGAGAGGAGTGTCAAGTAGACACTTGCATCTGCATATAAAAGACAAGATTATATGCAGATAAATCCTTGGGTTTCTGCATATATTATGCTATAGTTATATGCAGAAAGGACGGAGCTATATGAGAAAATTTGATTATTCATTTTTGAATAACGGCTTGCTGCCGGCAAGCCTTGTGAATCTGACTTCCAATATTACTGCGCTGAAAACAATGGCTGGTGTACGCAAGGAAGAATACACACAAATTTTCACGGAGCTGGAAGCTGTTGCAAAGGTGCAGTCCATCAAAAGTTCCAACGCCATTGAAGGTATTGTGGTCAGCGACGAGCGTATTGCTGCTATTGTCAACCAGAACAGCGCTCCACTGAACCATAATGAGGCGGAGATTGCTGGGTACAGAGATGCTTTGAATGAGATCCACTTGGGTTATGAACACATTGATTTTAGACGGAGCGACATTTTGCGGCTGCACGAAATGATGATGGGATTTGCAGGCTATGAGTATGGTGGACAATATAAAACGGACGATAATGTGATTCTGGAGATCGATGCCGATGGAAACCGCCGTGTTCGATTCCGTCCGACACCTGCCAGCGAAACACCGAAAGCAATGGAGCAGTTGGAACTTGCCTATTTGGATGCCCGCAGTGATGCGAACATCAATCAGCTCCTCTTGATTCCCTGTGTTATTTTGGACTTCCTCTGCATTCATCCGTTCCGGGACGGCAACGGCAGAATGTCCCGTCTACTTTCTTTGTTGCTGCTGTACAAAAATGGTTTCGACGCGGGAAAGTATGTGTCTTTTGAGGAACAGATTAATAACTGCAAAGCCTATTATTATGAGGCGCTGCGGCGCTCCTCTGAGGGGTGGGATACCAACGAGAACACCTACTTCCCCTTTATTGAGAACTTCCTATCCACGCTCTATATGTGCTACAAGGAATTGGACAAGCGATTTGCAGTGGTGCATGGTAAGAGAATCACAAAGAAAGCCCGTGTGGAGGCGACGGTTCTGAACAGTCTGACCCCGATTTCCAAAGCAGAGATCTGCAAAATTCTCCCCGATGTCAGCCCCACGACCGTCGAAGCCATCCTCGGCGCAATGGTCAAGACTGGCTCGATAAAACGAATCGGTGCAGGACGAACAACAAAGTACATCAGAAGTTGACACTCCGCACGGATTTATCTGATGGAGAACGTCAATTTCCCAAAAAGAGTTGACATGGTTTGTTAAATGCCTTAAAAATGGTGAACAGTTTTTTGTATTGATCCGTTGAAGTGAGGAGGAATCGATATGTTGCGGCCCCGGCTGAAAAAAGTAGAGCCGATTTTACCACTGAAACTCCGGCTGTCCTACGAAAACGGCGAGGTTAAAATTTTCGACGTTGCACCATACACAAAAGGTTTGTGGTTTGCGGAGCTGAAGGATGAAACCTATTCCAGAACAGTGAAGATGCTACCAGGAGAAACAGGAATAGAGTGGAGAAATGGTCAGGATATTGCCCTACATGAACTGTATGATAGAAGCATCCCGGTCTTAAGAAACTATGTCAATTAGCCTGCGGATAAATCTGGGGGCTTGGAAAAGCCATGATTACTCTACAGTTGCTGAAAGCTGTTGCGGACGGGAAAATGGTACCCTCGATCCACTTTCTTTTCACTGGGGGATCTCTCTTCTGGGATCTGACCGACAGCAGTTCTTCATTACTTCTGCTTGATATCCAATATAATAAATGAGAACCCTCCAGAATTCCTCGGGATTCTGGAGGGTTCGTCTTGATTCTACGCATCCATATAGTTAAAGTTTAGAGCGAAAATTCACATTCCCACGTGCCATTGATTTGGAGTGGTTGGTCGGCTTTTTTGGTGCCGACAAAAGAAGTGATCACTAAGCGATACGCTCCGCTGCTGACAGTATCCAAAGGAATTACGATTTCTGCTTTTCCGTTGGTCAGTGCAAAGTGTTCCGTTTCCTCTCCTTCGATGACAGTTTTTCCTGACATATCAAGGATTTTATAGGTTTTCACTCCGAAAGCCTCCAACTCGTTATAAGGGGGGAGGGCAAAATGAAGCATTTCCGCACAAACGGTAATCTCATTTTTACCGGAAACAACAGCGATTTCGATTTCTTCCGTCGCTTGCTCATACTGTGTGCCGGTGATTGCTCCGCGCCAGTTCGTAATGTCTTTGAAAAATCCGGAGTGGCTTGCTGCTGCTGCGGCGACTGTCAGGCACAGGCAGAGTGATACGACGGCTGCGACAGCAGCCGGCTTTTTGAACCAATGATTGGCTTTCTTCATTTTGATTGCCTCCGTTTCATAAAAAGTTTCCGGTTGACAGTTTCTGAGAATACGCGCTTTCCCTTCTTCTGACAGCTCGATTTTTTTTGCTGCACTTTTCAGTTTCTCGTAGTCCATTCACAGATACTCCTTTCGGTATTTTTCTTCCAGCAGCCGGCGTCCTTTCTGCAAACGCATTTTGACTGCGGACGGCGTTTTTTGAATGATCCGAGCGATCTCCTCTATACGGTACTCTTCCACATAGTAAAGGGTCAGGACAAGACGAAACTTTTCCGGCAGGGACATGAGTGCCTCCAGGATACCGCTGTCAGACGGATCAGAGGAGACTCCTTCCAGATATGTAATATCGATCTGCGGGTGTCGAAGTCTAAACCGCAGCATATCCCGGCACTGGTTTTTCGCGGTTGTAATCAGCCATGCTTTCTCATGCTCGGAATTTGCAAAAACCGGAGCCTTTTGCAGATATTTGATCATGGTTTCCTGTACAGCATCTTCTGCATCGGTTTCGTTTCCTAACATGACAAAGCAGATTCTAAAGAGCATACTGCCGTAAATATCCATGATGGTCTGAAGTTTATCGGCAGGCCGCTCTGATAACGCATTCATTTGCGAATTCCTCCTTTCACATCTAATACGCTTGAAAGGCCGATATGGTCAATTTTTTTGATTTTCTGGAGTAAAAAGTATAGAATTGTGCATTTGGTTGATTGATATTGAGATCAATTTATGATATTATTACGCGCTGTGCATCTTATATAAGTTCACGATTGGGTGAACGTTTCTACAAACTACCGTAAATAGTTTACTATAAGAAGACATCTCAAGTTGTCTTGGTAAATTATTTGCGGTTTTATTTATGGAGGGGTATTATGGAAGAAACAAAGCTGCTTGGCGAGGAGCCGATCAAAAAACTTTTATTGAAGTTTTCGGTTCCTTGCGTGATGGGACTTTTAATTGGCGCACTATACAATATTGTAGACCAAATATTTATCGGCAACAGCAGCCTTGGATATTTGGGAAACGCGGCAACAGGCGTTTCTTTTCCTGTTATTTGCATCGCGAATGCGTTTGCTTGGTGTATCGGTGATGGTGCGGCAGCCTTTTTAAGTATTTGTGCCGGACGAAAAGACAGCGAAAGTGCCCATAAATGTGTTGGGACAGGAATTGTGGCGACAGCGATCATCAGCATCATTCTGATGATTATATGTTTGCTGTTTTGTGAGCCGCTCATGGTGTTATTCGGTGCATCAGACGCCACATTACAACTTGCTTGTGATTATTTCAGAATTGTCGTCTGTTTCTTTCCGGCTTATCTAATGTTTAATGTCATGAACAGCATGATACGGGCAGACGGAAGTCCCACGTATGCAATGGTCGCATTGCTTTTAGGGGCGGTTATTAATATCGCATTAGATCCTCTGTTTATTTTTGGGCTGGATTGGGGAATTCAAGGTGCTGCTTTCGCAACGGTAATCGGTCAAGTGATTTCCTTTGTGCTGTGCGTGGTCTATTTCCGTAAGCCGAAGAGTTTTAAATTGAAAAAGAGCAGTTTCCGTATAGATTATTCTGTCCTTAAAAACCTGATTGTTTTAGGTGGTTCTACCTTTATCGTACAAATTTCTATGGTCGTAATGACATTGCTCTGTAATGTGATGCTGTTTAAGTATGGAGCGCTGTCGAAATTCGGAAGTGATATTCCCATTTCTGTATTCAGTATCCAAACCAAAATTTATACCATCGTCGGGAATATTGCCTGCGGAATTGCCTTAGGCGGACAGCCGATTTTAGGCTATAACTACGGTGCTACAAAAATGAACCGTGTCAAGGAATGCTATAAGTATATCCTATTATCTTCATTGACGGTGGGTGTTTTGGCGACCCTCGTTTTTGTTACATATCCTCAAATTATTATTGGTATTTTCGGAAAACAGAACGAGCTTTATATGGAATTTGCAGTCATTAGTTTTAAAATCTTTTTGAGCTGCAGTTTCATCACCGCTTTTATAAAGATCTCATCGATCTTTTTCCAGGCCATCGGAAAGCCGATACAGGCAATGATCGCTTCCGTTCTCCGGGACATGGTTTGCTTTGTGTTTTTCACAATCAGTTTGTGCGTACATTTTGAAAGCAAAGCCCCCGGAAACGGAATCTATGGCATTCTTTTTGCCTCACCGCTTTCGGATTTAGTTGCCGGCACCGTTATAACAATCTTGACCATTCAATTCTTGAGAACGTTAAAGGAAACGCCTGTCAATACCACAGAATCCGCATCGATTGCCGCGACACGGCCAGGAATCATCGTTACGATTGCCAGACAGCATGGAACTTGTGGCAAACAGATTGGCAAACTTCTGGCGGAAAAACTGGAAATTCCCTTTTATTGCAAGGAACTCACCGCCATTGCCGCAAAAGAGAGTGGATTGGCAGAAAGCTTTTTGTCAAGTGATTATGAACAAGAGGAGAAAGTGCTCTACAATCTATATCTGAGCACGAATGTCGGTCAGCAAAGCGTGATTGCTCAACAGAAAATTTTGCGTAAAATAGCCGACAAAGGTTCTTGCGTCATTGTGGGCAGAGCGGCGAACCATGTGCTGTGGAATTATGATAATGTCCTGAAAGTTTTCCTGTATGCGCCGGAAGACTATAGAGTACGAAACATTCAGAAAATGTACGGCGATACCAGAGAAGAGGCATACCAACATATGCGCCGTTCGGATAAGGCGCGTGCCGCTTATTATCAAAGCGTTTCTGGCTATGAATGGAAGAACTTCGGCAACTACAATCTGTGCATCGATGCAAGCATTGGAAATGAGGCGGTTGTGGATACAATCCTCAGCTGCATAGCGCAATTAAAGCCGTAAAATGGAATGCATGGCGAAAAAAGCGGCAGGGAAATGAAACAAAAAAATCCTATCCGGGCAAAATGCCTGGATAGGATTTTTCTTTTTTAACAGGCAGTGGTCTCTCCAAACAGTTCAAGATTGCTCCGCGAGGTAAAGGCTGACGCGAGACTGCATGGCGGCGACAGCCTGTTCTGCGGTGCAGTTGCCTGCAAAGTATCGTTCTCCCTCTTCACGCAGAATCTTGATTACAATCTGGTCTTCATCCATAATGATGGAGGTGTTTTCCACAAATTCCAAATACTTATCCATATCCTCCTGGGTGAATACGAATTCGGGGTCGGGATTCTCTGCGCTCCTGCGTACCATGCCCTGCAAAATGGTTTCCATCTGGGCTTGCACTGCCGTGGTTCCTTGGGTGTCAGCGCATTGAGAAAAACGGTTGTCCATTGCCAATCTTAAGAACTCCCATGCGCCCTCTTTGTTGCTGCTTTGGGAGCAAATTCCAAGACGAAACTCGGGCGCGAAGAAACCGCCATTACCGTGGTAGGTGGGAAATCCCACATACTGGTAGGGCACTCCCTGGTAAAGATAGTTTAAAAAGGGCATGCGTGGGAATGTGAGTGTTTCCAGCCCCAAGAACCCTTCGCGCGTATCGAGAAAGATCGTCTGATTGCGGTCTTCAGTCGGGAGCATGGTGGGGTTTCCCCATTGGTCACACATCTGCAAAAGACTGAGCACTTCCTCTGAATCAAGTTGGCACGTTCCGGCTGCACGGTCAACATAGCATGCGCTGACGGTCCGTGCGCCCCACGACCAGAGTTCCGTTTTATCCATCCAGTATGGAAAAATGCGTTCATAAGTGTCCTGATTTTCAAATGCTTCATTCAGCTGCTCCGGCGTTGCCCCTGCGTGCGAGAGGATGTGCTCGGGGGCGGTGAATGTCCAGACAGCCATTCCGCGCGGGAGCCATTTGAGACCACCATCCGATTCCCGCAGCGCGTTCAAAAAACTTGGGACGAAGGTCTCCGGTCCGTATTCCGGGTCGTTTTCCAGATATGGCATCAGGTCTTCCAGAACATATTCGTCTCCCAATGTAAACGGACTTCCGAATTCGAAGGCGAACATATCCGGCCCTTTCCCACTGGAGATTTCCATGCGCAGAGTATCCCATGATGGAGCTTCGCCATTCCCGTATTCTTTGACAACAATTCGATACTCCTTGTTGTGAGTGTTAAAATAATCCACCATATCCATGATATGTCCGTCGTAATCCACTGCAAGAATCAGCTGTTTCCGTTCATTGGTCTTTCCGTAGACATACCGCACGATATACAGCTCAGTCTGATAGGGTCCGGACACAAAAAAACCACCATCATAGGGAACGATGGTGGAGCAGGCAACTTCTGAAAGTCCGATTTCATCCATTTTGAACTCTGTTGTGGTTACGCCTGTCTGTTCATCAAGATAGGAGAGTTTGTTTCCTGTTGGTTGCTCGTCATAGATCATCAGCCTGCCATCCAGGGCGACGCCAACGCCTAACGCGATACACTGCGGCAGCGGAAGTTCCCTTGAAACAGTCAAGTTCACCATGTCTATCGTGAGTAATTCGGAATCCTCGCCATCCAAGTCATATTGGCACACCATCAAATCGCCTGCCGCCTCACAGGCTCCGAAAAATTTTGCCTCATTTGCATCAAGTCTGTTGATCTCCTGGCCGGTTTGATCCAACTTCACAATCATGTCCTGACAGACCAGAAGATACCCGTCCTCTGTAAGGAACATTTGTTTCCAGATCATTCCGGTTTCGCAGTATGGGGTGGGGAGGGGGAATTGCTTGACACATTCTCCGGAGGCATCAAATTCTAAGATGGATAAAGCGCCTTCTACCGTCTCGTTGATTTTGAGCGTTCCACCCGCGTCGTAGTACGCATAGGGGAGGGTTCCGGCCAAGAGCGCAACTCCGGTTGGATGAGGCGAAATGGCGTAAATAAATTCAAAGTCGTCCGGCAGATTCAAATTGCCCGTTGTTCCGTCCTTTGCGGTATATCCGGCAGCGATATGATCTTCTGCCATCCCACCAACATAGATGCGGTCGTCCAGTACACATTGTGCGGTCGTTCTCAGAATTCCGTTTGGGAGAGGGAGCGCATCGACCTGGACTTGCCATTCCCCGTCGTCTGATGAATCGCTTGGCACACACCCAGTAAGGAGTAAACATGAGAGAATAATACAAAGCAATTTGTTTTTCATAGAATTCCTCCTTGTCAAAATTGTATGTTCTGATTCCGTACAAGGCTCTATGAAATTAGAGCTTTGTAGATTTATCGGAGTTTTTGTTTTGGAAGTTTGGAGTATTCTACCGGAGATCGGTTGTTTAGCATCGCATGTACATTGGACTCACCCATTCTATCGTTTTTGAATGCTGATTAGTGCTAAGTCCACTATAATCAACATTACAGATGTTGTCAATATATACTGAGGAGAATGGCGGAGCTTACATTATTTTTGGTTAAATTATATATAAATCGCATTCGATTACCGATAAAACAGACAATCCATTTGCAACCCAATTTGTTTGCTGTGGGGGAAATGAAAACGGGGCCGGAAAGATATTTCTCACGCCTGATGCTCCCTTGGGGGCGGCAGGCGTGAACTTTTTATAAACCTTCGCTGGATTCTGTCGCATCGCATAAGGGAACGTGCTATAATGCCCTGCGTGAAAACGAGAATACGGTCGGTTTCTGTGGGAATCAGGCACCCTGGTGTCCGAAGGGGGCACCTTTGCTGCCGGCTCACGGCGCTCCCGGCGTATTTTTCAACCAGAAAGAAGAGCAATGTGTATGCGAAACCATAAAATTACGGTCAAGAGATGTATCCTCACCGTGGTCATTTTTTACCTGCTTTACGCGGGAACTACCGCAATCGTCCCTGCCATGCTGCGCAAATCCGTTTCTGATGAATTTATTTCTTCCGTTTCCGTCTCCGACTTCTATGGGGAGCAGGTCTGCGTAGACCGGGTGGCGTTGGCGGAGTCTCCGTCGGAGGGGTTTGATTCCCGGTTACATATCATCGACGAGGCGACGGAACGGATTGATGTTTCCTACTATGCTATGCACATGGGGGAGACCACAGATCTGTTTTTAGGGGCGCTGCTGAATGCCGCCGACCGGGGGGTGCAAGTCCGGATTATTGTGGACGCCCAGTCCGGGGGGCTGACCCAGAGCCATTCCGATTACGCCGCGGCGCTGGGCGCACACCCCAACATTGAACTGAAGGTGTATAATCCCATCAATCTGCTGAAACCGTGGACCTGGAACGGTCGGCTCCATGATAAATATATCATCGTGGATGATCGCCTTTTGCTGCTTGGCGGGCGGAACATCGGGGATAAATACTTTGAGCCGGAAGGCTATGAGAGCGGGCTGTCCCTTGACCGGGATGTGCTGATCTATAACACGGCATGGGACGGGGAGACAGAGGACAGCGTTCTGTTCCGTGTGCGGGAGTATATGGATGAACTTTGGGACAGCGCAGAGGTCAGGCAGATCTTCCCGGAGGACACGAGGAACGGCGCGGAGAAACGACAGGAGTTACAGAAGGACTATGATCGATTCCGCGCAGAGCACGCCGCGCTGTTCGACCACGCCGGAGATGACTACGAGACTTGGACATATCCGGCAAACCGCATTTCTTTCATCCACAATGATACCCAGGCCAGTGTGAAAGAGCCGAAGGTGGGGTACACATTGGGACAGCTCCTTCTCAGTGCGGAGGATTCGGTGACGATGCAGTCCCCCTATATTATTTTGGACCCTATGCTGCAGGGACTGTTGGAACAACTTGGGGAGAAATCCGTTGACGGGCGAATCTTGACGAATTCTGTGAGCACTTCGCCCAACCCCATTGCCTGCACAGCCTACTACGGTGACCGGGACGATGTTCTGGAAAGCGGACTGGAGATATGGGAATACCAGGGAGAAGATTCCATTCACGCCAAAAGCTATGTGATCGATGACAGAATGACGGTGGTCGGTTCCTATAATCTGGACCCGCGCAGTGCGTATCTGAACACTGAGCTGCTGCTTGTGATCGACAGTCCGGAATTTACCGCTCATTTCGAGGAAATACAGGATGCCTATTTCCGGCAATCGCTGCAAGTCACAGAGCAGGGGGAATATCAGACGGATACAGGGGTGGAACCCCGCCCGGTATCTGTCGGCAAATGGATTATGATTTATGGACTGTACCTTCCGGCAAAACTGTTCAAATCCCTTGCGTAAAAGGGTTTGCGGGGGTCTGTCCGGCAGGTATACAAAAAGAGAGGCGCCGCATAAAAAATTGTCTGCTGAGGAGCAGGGCAATGGTATTACAATGTTCCGAGTACTGAGGTGTTGAAGAAAGTACACCTTGATTTTATAAAGAAGCCTACTATGGTCTGAGCGACTTAGGGCTTGAATTAATAATACAAAAAGTTGGTGAAGTGTGATGAAAATTATTTGTTTTCACAGCCCTGATGAAGATAATGGGTATTTGAGCAATTGGTATCTGAGTGATTTTATTGTAAACGGTGTGAGCTTTTCCTCTATGGAACAGTTTATGATGTACCGCAAGGCGGTTTGCTTTAATGATGAAACGGTAGCGGAGCAGATCCTATCAACAAGTGATGTTGCAAAAATTAAAGCACTCGGAAGACGGGTATCTAACTACGATGAAAGTATGTGGAATGGTATTCGTCAAATTACGGTTTATGAGGGACTTTTGGCTAAGTTTTCACAAAATGAGGACTTAAAAGCAAAAATTAAAGCCACCGGAAATGCTATTCTTGCAGAGTGTGCCGTAAAAGATCGTATTTGGGGTATTGGACTGTCAATGAAGAACCCTGACAGATTCAACAAAGCTAAATGGAATGGTCAAAATCTTCTTGGTTATGCCCTTATGATGGTGCGTGAACGATTGTAGTCGGCTTGTTCTTTGAATAACTTGAAGTGTAATAGAAGTAGAGTCATTTCTAGAAAATCTGATTTTTATTTCGTATTTTGCGGGGTGATGGAATGAAAAAGTCGAGCGTGATTGGTGTTTTCATAGTATCTATTTGTTTAGGCTTTTTTGCAGGGAAGTATTTTGGTGACAAAGAAAATATCAAGCTAAGAGATCAAAAATGTCACACTATGATAGTTTTTGCCATAGACAAATTGGACGATATCAAAACCCAATACGATCCCGATGTGATGGAAGCGTTGATCAGCAATGTTTATGCTGCATATGAATATTCCAATAATGGTGAGTTGTCGTCTGCTTTGCACGACTTGTGGAATGCTTTGATTTTTGATGGCGAGAATATTGTTGGAAAAGAGAGCGATTTGATCGGTGCTTTAATGGATAAAAACGCTCAAAGTATAGAAGATATTGCCATTAGTATGAGAACCAAAAAATAATGTATTCTTATTATGAGCACAGTTCTCGCCCCGGTTGATTCCGATTTATCGAACAGATACATCTGTTACTTGTCGGGATATGATAGAAAAGTGACATTGTGTAGAACACACAGCTTATTACCGCGACAAAAAGTACCCACCCTATTTTTAATAGGGTGGGTACTTTTTTCGTGATCGGCCAAAACCGTAACTTGATGACATTGGGCGCATGGCGCCTCTCTTTTCTGTCTTGTATCTTATTCGGCCGGTCTGAAATCTACAGTGATCAGTTCCAGGAGCGCGGATGTGATCTCATCAAAATCAGCCTCGGCATACTCCAGCAAACCGCCCTGGTAGTCAATGTCCATGCAGCAATAGGCAGTGCCGTAGGCGTGGTCACTGGCGCCGGCATTGATGCGGAACAGGGTGCTGGCAAAACCGCTGTCGTACTGTTCTGTGTCCGGGCGGAGCACATAAGCGGTCACGCCGTCCACCGTCATTTCCGTGACTGTCCAGCCCTCATTGTCCTCGGTCAGGCTTTCCAGTGTGTACGGCTCAGTATCGAAGATGACTTCCACGGACAACACATGGGTCGTTGCAGGCCGTGTGGCGGGCAGCGTGCCATCTGCCTCTACAAAGACATACCGTTTCTCGCCGTCCTGGAAATAATCCTTGACCATCAGGTCGTCTTCATTGAGGTCAGTCTGTCCTTTGGCGTGCAGTTCCAAGGTCTCGTCAACATACAACTGAGCGGGGAAGTTGACTTCACCGCATTTGAAATCGGTGTCTTTCCCGTCGATAGTGAGGGTGCAGTACAGAGGGACTGCGACGGTGTCGCTGATGCTGTCCATGGTGATGTGCTCCGGTGCATCTTCATCCAATTCCAGTTCCCAGTCATCCTCTTCCGCATCATCGTCCTCCGGAGTGACTGCAGGGGTCACAACGGCGATGTCATCTTCATTGTTGGGGGGCGTGTTTTGCGGCTGGTCGTCTTCGCCGCATCCTACGGTCAAAAGCAGGATTGCAATGGATAATGCCAGTAACAGGTTCTTTTTCATCTCGTTTCCTCCATTTCATTCATTTGCATTCTATAGATACCTCCTGTGTTTCGGGAGGGGAATGCCACGGGGAATCAGGGCGCAATTTCCGTTGCAGTGCTACCGTGGTTTGTACCAGGGATTTTCGTTCCTATGATAAGTCTTATATTTCAGGGACGCGTCCGCAATCTGGTTGATGAGGGCGCTGCGGTAGTGATGGGAATACACTACGACGCCGGAATAGAGGAGAAAAATCAGGAGAATGACCAGGAACCATACGGATTTCCTTGCATTCGCTTGTTGCTGCACATGATGCATCCCTCCTTGTACACAGTTTCGGAACGAAGTTCTATCATACGAAAGTCGGGGATATGGCTATTATGATTGTTTCTTATTAGGAACGCTGTAAATACAAGGCTTTTCGGAGCCTACAATCCGAAAAAAATAATATTTGATCTATCACATTACGCAGAAAGCCGTCCAGGTGCTATCTTGGGCGGCTTTTTTGCGTGGATAGACCGGAAGGAGGCAGAAAAATAATTACAG
>ENA-ORTY01001071-ORTY01001071.1-human-gut-metagenome-genome-assembly--contig:-NODE-1071-length-32677-cov-11.719882_pt1 | contig 32677 bp, 26 predicted proteins | sample MGYA00241917_ERZ509198 | MGnify/ENA primary metagenome ERZ509198 (study PRJEB26280, sample SAMEA2338857) | human gut metagenome | biome: human gut; feature: human-associated habitat; material: faeces...
CCCTGCGGCGCGGGGCTGTATGCGCTGCTCTATGTCGGCGGCAAAACGCCTGCGCGCGAGCTGGCGCCGCTGGCCGAACAGGCGGGGGTGCACCTGACGCGGCTCTCCGATTACGCGGTGATGCAGAACGATGAAAGCCGCGTCGTGCTGCTGGGCTTTTCCGGCATGGATGAAGACCAGATTCGGCAGGGGCTTTCTGCGCTGAAAAAGGCGTGGGGATGAGGCGCGGCGGCGCGCCCGACGACATCAAAGGAGCGATCGAGAAATGAAAAAGATGGGTTTGTGTCTGGCGCTGTTTGCGCTGCTGCTGTCCCTCTCCGGCTGCGCGGGCGTTGAAAGCGCGCTGCACGAGGCGGGGGAGAAGATACAGAGCAATCGAGTGGAAACGCCGCAGAACAACGGCGGGAACATCGACTGGAGCTTTGTGCCCGTCGTGCGGGAAAAGGCGGTCAGCCTGTTCACCGAGGCATTCCCGGAGGCGAAGGTGCGGGAAACCGGTGTGGCCTGCAAGAACACAAAGGCCGACCGGGTGATTGTGACCATCAGCTACGAGCTGAACGGCAAAAACGGCGATTACGGGTTTGATTACGAGAAGGACGAGAACGGGGAATATGTGCTCAAGCGCTATGGCGGCGGCGTGAGCTCGGATGATCTGTGAAAAAAGCGACGCACTCGAACGACCGAGTGCGTCGCTTTTATGCTATTACGGCAGATTCAGCTTTCGGGTGAGAATCGTCTGGGTAATCAGCCAGAGCACCGCGTCGATGACGATTTCAACCGCCGAAACGCCGATGAGCGAACCGAAAATCGCCTTCATCTCGCCGTTCGGGCTGCTGAGCAGATCGAGGGCGAAACGGCTGAACGAATTGAGCAGAACCTCCATCCGCGTCGCGGCGAAATAGACCGCCAGCATGAAGAGAATCTGCGCGAGAAATTGCAGCGCGAAGAACGAGAGGATGCTCGCCAGCTTGCGGTGCTGGGGGAACAGACTGCCGACGGCGCAGGAGAGATACGTGTGCAGATAGCCCATGGCCATCCCGGCCAGCGCGATGACCGCGGTCAGCAGAAGCAGCGAGAGCCCGCCGCCGCGCACCATGTCGCGCCCGTCGCGCAGCATATCCGTCAGCCACGATGCGCCGGCCGGAAACGCCATCAGGAACGAGCAGACGGCCAGAAACAGGAACGTCATCAGCGTCGTCACGACGGCGGCAATCAGCTTGGCCGCGATGTGCTGGCTCATTGTCGCGGGCAGGGTGAGCTGAATGTAGCCCTCCTCGCCGAGCATGCGGTAAAAGCGGTTGACGTTCGCGAAGAAGCAGACCGCCAGCACCGAGATGAAGCAGACGGCCGCTGCAAAGGCCAGCAGCGCGCCCAGCCAGTCAAACCCGGCGGAGCTGACGCGGATTCGCGTGGTAACGGCGGAGTTGAGCGCCGTCAACGCGCTGAGCACGAGCATGCCCGCGCCGACGGGCAGCATGGAGGAAAAAGCCTCCCTGAATTCAACCTTGAGCAATTTGCGGATCATGCCCGAAACACCTCCCTGAAATATTCGTCCACGCTGCATCCGTGCGCCTCGCGCAGCTCGTCCACGCCCTGATGCAGGAAAACCGTGTTATCTTTGAGCATCAGCACCTCGTCCAGCGCGCGCTCGATGTCCCCGATGAGGTGGGTGGAGAGCACGACGGATGCGTTTTCACTGTAATTGCGCAGAATGGTGTTCAAAATGTAATCCCGCGCCGCCGGATCGACGCCGCCGAGCGGCTCGTCGAGCAGATACAGCCGCGCCGCGCGCGCCATCACCAGACAGAGCTGCATCTTTTCCTGCATGCCCTTGCTCATCGCGCCGATGCGCTGGCCGTCGTCGAGTTTCAGATCCAGCAGCATGTCGCGCGCCTTCACACGGTCGAAATCCGCGAAGAAATCCGCGTACATGGCCACCGCGTCGCGCACGCGCATGCTCGTGGAGAGCGCCATGCGGTCGGGCAGATAGGATGTGATGGCCTTGCTGGCCGGACCGGGCTTTACGCCACCGATGGTGATTTCACCGGCGGTCGGCGTGAGCAGCCCCATCGAGCATTTCATCAGCGTTGATTTGCCCGCGCCGTTTGGGCCGAGCAGGCCGACCAGCCGCCCCGGCTCAATCGAGAAGCTCACGTCGCGCAGCGCGACGCGGCCGCCGTAGTTCTTTTGAAGATGGTTCGCGGTGTAGATAGCCGCCATGGTTATGCCTCCTCCTGTTCGAGCAGCGCGGCGATTTCGGCTTTTGTGAGGCCGAGCGCCGCCGCCTGATGATAAAAATGGTGAACCAGCGTCTGCGCGAGCGCCCGTCGGGTCTGCGCGATTTTTTCGACGTCGCCCGTCACGGTTCGCCCCGCTGTTCGCTGGGTTTCCAGCAGGCCGCGTGCTTCCAGCTCGGCGAGCGCGCGCTGCATGGTGTTGGGGTTGACCTGCGCCTGCGCGGCGAGGTCGCGCACGCCGGGGATTTTTTCGCCCGGCGGGTATTCGCCGACGACGATGGCCAGCTCCAGCTGTTCGATGAGCTGGAGATAGACGGGACGACCGGCGACAATGGACCATTCCATGATGAAGCTCCTTTCTTGTGTTACTGTACTAAGGGCTTAATACAATAATACATCGAAACGGGCGCGCTGTCAAGACCAAAATAAAAAAATTCTGCCGCGTAAAACGGCAGACCAGCTTGTTGACATAAGCAAACCTGACTTGAATAGCAAAATCAAGAAATTCAGCTATTCTTTCATTTGCGGAAAGGGCTATTCTCCCCTCCCCTTCGGGGGGGAGAATAGCTTTTTGTCTACAGTCTGTTCTGCCGCGTAAAACGGCAGACAAGTGGGTCATGCCCCGAGCGAAGCAGCGTCAGGCGGGACGGCGGTTTGAAAAGAGAATCAGCAGCGCCAGCATCGGGACGCAGACCATGAAGGGATACGAATAGCGAATCAGGATGCACGCCGAGAAGAGCAGCGAAAGGATGATGCCCCAGACCGGCAGCGTGCAGAGCGCCCAGCGGCGTTCGCGGCGATAAAGCAGCAGCAGCGTCAGCGCCAGCAGCAGATACACATAGGTCGAGGGTTTGAACAGCTGCGAATAGAGCGGGACGTTTTCATGTCTGGAGTGGTGCGTCGAATTGTAAATCCACGTCCGATAGGCGGGCAGATACGAATGTGCGGTGACCTCGCCGACCATTTCGGGCACGACGTTGACGGTTCGCAGATAGACGTTATCCCAATCCTCGGTATCCATCGTGTGGGCGTGCGTCGTGTCGTCTGGGTACCAGATGCCCATGCAGTTGGCGAAAAACGCCTCGATATAGACGCGCGGGTAGCGCTTGGCGTACTTTTTCCACAGCGACCAGTATTCCTCGGGATGCGCCGTGTAGCGCGCCAAATCGAAATTGCCGCCCTTGGCCGGGTCGGCGTAGCTCGGGCGATAGCGGTGGATCGCGCCGGAGAACCACGCGGCAATCTCGTCGTATTCCTCCTGCGTCAGCTCGTCCACCCGCGCGGCGGTGCGCATGAGCTGCTGGCAGGGGACGCTCATCAGCTCGGAGCTGAGCAGCGCCTTGGCGTGGGTCGCGTATTGCAGGCAGCGGGGCATGCCGAGGCAGAAGAGCATCGTCACGGCGCAGAGCGCCGCGGCCTTTTTGCGCGCGCCGCGGCAGAGGACGACGACGGCGAGCACCGCGGGCAGGACGGCGAAGACGGCGTTGTGGCGGAGCAGGGACATGACCAGACAGATGAGAAACACGCGCAGGAGCGCCGCCTTGCGCGCCATGAACGCATCCGGATCTTCGGCGATTTCCCACAGGGTCAGGCAGAGCATCGCGCACAGGCCGGTGAAGAGCGTATCCTTGACCGTCGAGATGGCCAGTATGCCGTTGAAGGGCAGGATGGCCATGGCAGCCGCGACGAGCAGAACCGCCCACAGCGGCACGCGCTTTTGCAGGAAGCCGCAGCACCACGCGAACATGGCGGACAGACAGAGAAGCTGAAAGACGCTGTACGTCGCCGCGCCGCCGGTCGCGCTGCCGAAGAGCGCCGTGCCGATTTGATAGAGCACGCCGGTCAGCATGGAATGGAAAATCGGGTGAGAGGCCAGATATTCGCCGGTCATATACTGTACGATTTCGCCCTCGAAATCATAGTTGATGACGCCGGGGAAGAAGGCCAGCAGCGTCGCCGTATAGGAGAGCGCAAAGACCAGAAAATAGAGCGGAACAGGCTGGCGGCGGCCACCGGGCGCATCATTCCGCGCAGGCGCGGCAAAGAGGTAGGAAAACAGCGCGCCCAGCAGCGGGGTCATCAGGCAGGGGACGGCAAGGCGGCGGATGAAGCTGCCCGCGCCGGGCAGAAAGCCGTCGTAAACCATCAGCTCGCTGCCCAGCCCGAGGAAAAACGAGAAGACCAGCGCAAGAAAGCCGCCGTATTTCAGCGCGCGCGCAGGATGCTTTTCAAACGCCGCGCGGGCGGGATAAGCCGCCGCGAGCAGCAGCAGCGCGGGCAGTATGCCATCCCGAAAGACCAGAGAATCCGGGCTGTCGGGGACGAGATACGGCGCGGCATATGCGGCGGCCAGAACGGAAACCAGCGTGAACAGGGCGGAACGGCGTTGTTTTAGGGGCAGAAGGTTCATGGAGGGCTCCTTTCAAAGCGGAAGCGCATTGCGGCTTTGAGCCGCTTAAATCATTACGGTTTCTATTGTAGCTGAATTGTGCGCAAGAATCAATAGTGGGGCAATCAAAAACCCGATGCAGGGTTTGATCTGCATCGGGGGAGAATGTCAAACGGGTTTACTCGGCCTTCGGCTCGGCTTTCGGCTCGGCCTTCTTGCGACCGCGCTTGGCCTTGGGCTTTTCCTCGGTCTTGGGGGCTTCCTTGGCTTCTTCCTTCACCTCGGCAGCCTCGGCGACGGCCTCAACCTTCGGCTCGGCCTTCTTGCGGCCGCGCTTGGCCTTGGGCTTTTCCTCGGCCTTGGGGGCCTCCTTGGCCTCTTCCTTCACCTCGGCGGCTTCGGCAACGGCCTTCCTGCGGCCGCGCTTGGCCTTGGGCTTTTCCTCGGCCTTGGGCGCTTCCTTCGCCGCTTCCTTCACATCCCCGACCTCCGCCTGAGAAGCCGGGGCGGTCTTAGGGTTTTCGGGCGTCTCCTCGGTGAGCGTGAAGCTCGTCGCGGGACGGGTCACGTCCTCGTAGAGCGCCATGTACTTGCCGGCGGAGGAATACCAGCTATAGTCGCCGGTCATGCCGCGCACGATCAGGCGATACCAGACCTCGCGGTTGTTCTGATAGTAGTGCACGGCGCGGCGGACGGTGTGCAGCATGTCGTGCGCGTTATAGTTGAAGAACGTGAAGCCGTTGCCCTCGTCGGTGAACTTGTTGTAGGAGAGCACGGTGTCGCGCAGGCCGCCGGTCTCGCGCGCGATCGGCACGGAGCCATAGCGCATGGCGATCATCTGGGAGAGGCCGCACGGCTCGAACTGGCTGGGCATGAGGAACATGTCGCTGCCCGCGTAGATGCGGTGCGCCAGCTGGTGGTTCATCGCGAAGCGCGCCGCCAGCCGACCCGGATACTCGCTCTCCGCCCACGAGAACAGGTTGGTGTATTTCGCCTCGCCCATGCCGAGCACGACGAGCTGAATACCGGTCGCCATCAGCTCGCGGATGACGCACTCGATCAGGTCAAAGCCCTTCTGGTTGGAAAGGCGGGAGATGATGCCCACCAGCGGCACGGTCGGGTCAACCGTCAGGCCGAGCTCCTTTTGCAGCTCCGCCTTGCAGGTCTCCTTGCCGCCGAGGTGATACGGATCGTAGTTCGCGTAAATCTGCGGATCCTTCGCCGGGTCGTAATCGTTCACGTCGATGCCGTTGAGGATGCCCACGAGCTGATCCTTGCGCGCGCGCAGGAGGCCGTCCAGACGCTCGCCGTAGAACGCGGTCTGGATCTCGTCCGCGTAGCTTGGGGAAACGGTGGTCAGCTCGTCCGCGTAGACAAGGCCGGCCTTCATGTAGTTCGCGCAGCCGTAGCACTCCAGCTTGTCCGAGGTGAACAGATCGTCGCCCAGACCGAGCGTATCCTGAACCGCCTTGATCGGGAACACGCCCTGATACTGCAGGTTGTGGATGGTGTACACCGTCTTCATATCCTGATAGAACGGGAACTGCGCGTACTGAATCTTGAGCAGCGCCGGGATCATGCCGGTCTGCCAGTCGTGGCAGTGGATCACGTCGGGCTTGAAGTCGAGGTGAACCAGCGCATCGATCACCGCGCGGTCGAAGAAGCCGAAGCGCTCGTATTCGTCGCCGCCCAGACCGTAGATGTAGGAACGGCCGAAGTAATACTGGTTATCCACGAAATAGAAGGTCACACCCTGATATTCGAGGCTCTTGATGCCGCAATACTGGCGGCGCCAGCAAAGCTCGACCTCAAACTCACATTCCAGCTTCATCTGGCTGACGTACTGCTCCGGGATGGCGGCGTACAGCGGCAGGATGACGCGCACGTCCGCGCCCTGCGCCTTGAGCACCGGGGAGAGCGCGCCGACCACGTCGGCCAGACCGCCGGTCTTAATGAAAGGGACACATTCGGATGCCGCAAAGAGAATCTTCATGGGAATTCCTCCTATGTTTTGATGAAAATGCGGGAACCGTCCACACGTGAACAGCCCCCGCTTGGCGTTAAATCACAACGTTTTTGGCGATGACGATCGGGTAAGCGGCGGGCGCGATCAGGCGGCCGTTGCGGCGGATGACGCTCTGCTTATCCAGAATGCAGTGGTCGATCTCCGCGCCTTCCTGAATCTGCGCGTCCTGCATGACGATAGAGTTCTTGACAACCGCGCCCTTGGCGACCTTCACGCCGCGGAAGATGACGGAGTTGATGACCGTGCCTTCGATCATGCAGCCGTTGGCGATCAGGGAGTTGGAGCACTCGCACTCCTCCACATAGCGGGTCGGCAGGTCGTCGCGCACCTTGGTATACACCGGGCGATCCGCCGGGAAGAGCTGACGGCGCACGTCGCCGGAGAGCAGCGACATGTTGAAATTGAAGTAGGACTGGATGGAGTCGATCTGGCAGGCCAGCCCCTTGTATTCGTAGCCGTAAACCCGGAGGTTGCCGTCGTTGATGTTGCGCTGGAGAATGTCGCGGTCAAAGTCGTGCATGCCGTTGGCAGCCGCCTGCTCGACGAGCTGGCGCAGCAGCTCGCGCTTGGTGATGTAGACCTTCAGGGAGGCGCAGTCGCGGGTCGGCACGGAGGAACCGATTTCCATGCCCGTAACCTTGCCGTCCTCATCGACGGAGAGGAACGTGTCGTTTTCGCCCTCGGTGCCGACAGCCTTCGCGCCGTGCGCATAGAGCACGGTCACGTCCGCGCCCTTTTCAATGTGATACTTGAGCGCGTCGGTGTAATCCATGTTGTAGATCGTGTGGCTGTTGGTCAGCACGATGTATTCCTGACGGGAAAGGCGCAGATAGGTGCAGTTGGATTTGAGCGCGTCCAGCAGGCCGGAATAAACGCCCATGTTCTCGCGGGTCAGGAACGGCGGCAGCATCACAAGACCCTGCTTGCCGTGCAGATCCCACTCGCGGCCGGAGCCGATGTGATCCATCAGGGAGGAATAGTTCTTCTGGGTGATCACGCCGACGTTCTTGATGCCGCTGTGCACCATCGAGGAAAGCTGGAAGTCGATCACGCGGTAACGACCCGCGATCGGAAGGGCGGCAACCGCGCGCAGGCTGGTCAGCTCGCCGAGGTGAATGTCGTTTTCACCGGTAAAAATCAAACCCATGACGTCTTTCATTGTGGGTGCCCTCCTTACTGCTGCGCGCTGGCGTCAACCTGAACGCCGGCGGCAACCTTGTCCCCCGCAGGGATCACGGCGTTGTGGCCGACCACGGCGATCTTGCCGGTTTCCTCGCCGACCACCGCGCCCGCGCCGATGTGCGCGTTCTCCGCGACGATCGCGCGGCGAACCACCGCGCCGCGCTCGATGACCGCGCCCGGCATGATGACCGCGTCGGTGATCTCCGCGCCGGTTTCCACCGTCACGCCCGCAAAGAGCACGGAATGGTTGATGACGCCCTTGACCTCGCAGCCCTCGGTAATCAGGCAGTTGACAACCTTCGCGCCGTCGGCGATGTAGTGCGGCGGCATGCCCGGATTACGAGCGTAAATGCGCCAGCGCTTGTCGTACAGGTCGATCGGCATGGGCATTTCGAGCAGATCCATGTTCGCTTCCCAGAGGGATTCGATCGTGCCGACGTCCTTCCAGTAGCCGTCAAACGTGTAGGTGTAGAGGTTCTCCCCGGCCTCGAGCATCGCCGGGATGATGTTCTTGCCGAAGTCGTTGTCGCTGTTCGGGTTGGCCTCGTCCAATTCCAGATACTTGCGCATCTTGCTCCAGGAGAAGATGTAAACGCCCATGGAGGCCTTGTTGCTCTTGGGCTGGGCAGGCTTCTCCTCAAACTCGGTGATGCGGTTGTTCTCGTCCGTGTTGAGGATGCCGAAGCGCGGCGCTTCTTCCCACGGCACTTCGCGCACGGCGATGGTCAGATCCGCGCCGTTCTTGATGTGCTCGCGCAGCATCGCGTTGTAATCCATCTTGTAGATGTGGTCGCCGGAGAGCACCAGCACGTACTCCGGATCCCACTGCGCAATGAAGGGGATGTTCTGATAGATGGCGTTGGCCGTGCCCTTGTACCATTCGCCGGTCTTGCCGGTCTGGTACGGCGGCAGAACGTAAACGCCGCCGTTGGAAAGGTCAAGATCCCACGGAGAGCCGGAGCCGATGTAGGCGTTCAGCTCCAGCGGGCGGTACTGCGTCAGCACGCCCACCACGTCGATGCCCGAATTGGTGCAGTTGGAGAGCGGAAAATCAATGATACGGTATTTTCCGCCGTAGGGAACCGCCGGCTTGGCGACGTCCTTGGTCAGGATGCCCAGACGGCTGCCTTGGCCGCCTGCAAGCAGCATGGCAACGCATTGCTTTTTCCTCATTGTGAACACACTCCTGTGATATTGGGTTTATCTTGCCGAAAGCGCATTGGAAAGCCCCCCGCGCCCTGAAAGCGCAGGGTTTTTCCGCTTATCTGCATTATATCATAATCTGCGCAAAAGGGAAAGCGAATTCATGTGATGTTTCCATGACAGCCCCCGTAAACGAGACAGTTTTTGAACACAAAATGTCCATCCGGGCGAATTTTGTCCCGCGCGTGCCGAAGGCGGGACAAAAAGGCCGCAGGCCGAGGCTGACAAAAAATCGCCAAACCCGCCGCGCGATTGCAAAACCGTCCGACGTGCGGTATAATGGAAAGCACTTGAAACGACGCGGGCATGGGGGACGGTATTTTGGGCGAAAAGATGCGGCTGGACAAGCTGCTTGCGCTGCTCGGCGAGGGCACGAGGAGCGAAATCAAGGCGATGGTGCGCGCAGGGCGCGTGACGGTGGACGGCGCGGGCGCGCGGGACGCGGGCATGCAGGTGGACGGCGCGCAGAGCGACGTTCGGCTGGACGGCAGGCGGCTTTGCTATAAGGCCGTGCGCCATGTGATGCTCAACAAGCCGTCCGGCGTGCTGACCGCCGCGCGGGATAAAAAGCAGAAGACCGTGATGGATCTGCTCCCGCCGATGTACGCGGCCATGGGCGCGATGCCCGCCGGCCGGCTGGATAAGGACACCGAGGGGCTGCTGGTCATCACCTCCGACGGCCAGCTCGCGCACCGCATTATTTCGCCCCGGCACGAGGTCGGCAAGGTCTATTACGCCCGGCTCGACGGCGAATTGACCGATGAAGACGTCGCCGCGCTCGAGGCGGGAATTCATATCCGCGATGCGGACGGCGAGTTTGACGCGCGCCCCGCGAAGCTCAGGCGCGAAGGCGGCGACGCGGCCTATATCCGCGTGACCGAGGGCAAGTATCATCAGGTCAAGCGCATGTTCGCCGCAAGGGGGAAGCATGTCGCCTACCTCAAACGCATGGCCATCGGCAGCCTCGCGCTCGACCCCGAATTGAAGCCGGGCGAGTGGCGCGAGCTGACGGATGATGAAGTCGCTCTCCTTGAAATTGAACCGGTCAACGGCGATTTTTGTACTTTGGATGGAACTGCGAATGAAACGAAATGAGTTGGTGCTGTCAAGCTAACAAAACCGATATTTCAAAAAAACTAAGTATTTTTGCCCGAAGGTTTCCAAAGGACGATCGGAAAGCCCTTTGGTGGGGCGATGGGGCAAAGCCCCATATCCAAAAATGCTTAGATATTTGTTTCTTGAAACGTTCGGTTTAAGCGTGACAGTCCCTCAATTTATCGAGAGGAAAAAAAATATGGCCAGTGTACGCTTTGAAAACGTATCCATCAGCTACGGCGCCAAGCAGGTGGTCAAGGATTTCTCCCTTTCCGTAAACAACGGGGAAATCATGGGCATCATCGGCCCCTCCGGCTGCGGCAAAACGACGCTGATCCGCGCGCTCTGCGGCCTGATTAAGCCGGACAAGGGCAGCATCTACATCGCCGACCAGTTGGTTTTCAGCGACGAAAAGCGCGTCAACATCGCGCCGGAGCGGCGCGGCGTCGGCGTTGTGTTTCAGGATTATGCGGTGTGGCCGCATCTGTCCGTCTGGGACAACGTCTGCTACCCGATGAAAAAGCACAAGGTGCCCAAGGAGGAAATCGCCAAGCGCGCGGCCTACGCGCTTGAGCAGGTGCGCATGACCGGCTATGAAAAGCACATGCCCGCCCAGCTCTCCGGCGGCCAGCAGCAGCGCGTCGCGATTGCCCGCTCGCTGGTCTCCTCGGACGAGCTGATCGTGCTCGACGAGCCGATCACCAATTTGGACGCGAAGCTCCGCGAGGAGATGATTCTGGAAATCCAGATGATCCAGCAGAACATCGGCACGACGATCATCTACATCACGCACGATCAGGAAGCGGCGCTTCAGCTCTGCGACCGAATTGCCATCATGCAGCCGGACGGGCAGATTTGCCAGATCGGCAGCGACGAGGAGATCATCCGCCGCCCGGCCAACCGCTTCGTCTATTCCTTCATCGGCGTTTCCAACTTCCTGCCGGTAACAGAAAAGGGCGGCAAGGTCTGTCTGGCGCTGGGCGGCGAGCCCGTCCTGTTCGACGCGCCGCCGCAGGGGTATGTTTCCGGCAAAAAGAACGTCATGGGCGTGCGTCCGATGGACATCGTCTTCGACGCGGAAAGCCCGATTCGCGCGACGATTCGGCGCGATACCTTCCTGGGCAACCAGTACGACTATCAGGTGGAGCTGATGGGCCGGGAGCTGCGCGTGGAGCGCAACGCGCTGGATGTGCTGGCCGATCCCACCCGCTACGAAGCCGGGCAGGAGGTCGGGCTGAAATTCCTCAACGTCAAATTCTATGAAGAGGAGGCAAAAGCATGATGGGCACCAAGCGCCGCGCCAGCCGCGATATGGCGCGCATGGACGGGAAACATTTCAGCCTCGATTCGGTGCTGACCGTGCTTTCCTTCCTGATTTTGGTCGTTGTGGTCGTCATCCCGATGGTGATGATCGTTTACAACACGTTCTTCTACGAGGGCAAATTCGATACCAGCCTGTTCACCCAAATCATTCTCGACCCCGGCAACGTGGCCGCCATGTGGAACACCATCAAGATCGCGCTGCTGGTCACGCTGTTCGGCACGATTATCGGCCTGTTCTTTGCGTGGCTGCTCGGCCGAAGCGACATCCCCCTCAAGGGGCTGATGCGCTCCATGTTCACCATTCCGTACATGTTCCCGCCGTTCTTCGGCGCGATGGCGTGGGAGCTGCTGCTTTCCCCGCGCTCCGGCTACCTGAACAAATGGCTGATGGCCACGTTCGGGCTGTCCAAAGCGCCGTTTAACATCAACTCCATCGGCGGCATCATCTTCGTGGAATGTTCGTATTACTTCCCGTTCGTGTTCATGCAGGTGGTCTCCGCGCTGGAGCGCATGGATCCGACGCTGGAGGAATCCGCCCGAATCGCCGGTGCAAAGCAGTGGTACGTCATCCGGCGCATCACCATGCCGCTGGTTCTGCCGGCCACAAGCGCGGGCGCGCTGCTGATTCTGACCAGCTCGCTGTCCCACTTCGGCGTGCCCTCCATCCTCGGCTTCAGCAAGAAAATCTACACCCTGCCGACCCGCATTTACCAGTTGATTTCCCGCGCGAGCGGCTCGTTCCAAGGCATCCGCGAGGGTGCAGCGCTCTCTATCCTGCTGGTGATCGTCGTCATGCTGGCGCTGTGGCTGCAAAAGATCGTTCTGCGCTCGGGCAGCTACGACATCATCAAGGGCAAATCCATGCGTCCGATGCTCATCAAGCTGCGCGGCGCCAAAATCCCCCTGCTGGTGATCTCGCTGCTGTCGCTGGTCGTCATCGTGGTCGTGCCGCTGGTGATGATTATTCTCGTCGGCCTGCTCAGGGCTTACGGCCTGCCGCTCAAGCTTGAAAACTTCACGTTCGACAACTACATCAACCTGTTCAAGTCGAAGATGGTCAAGGACAGCGTGGTCAACTCGCTGACCCTGTCGGTCTCCGCGGGTCTGATCGCCATGTTCCTGGGCGTGATGATCGCCTACGTCATCCAGAAGATCCGGCCGAAGGGCAAGACGGTGCTGGAGATCATCTCCATCCTGCCGTATTCCATCCCCGGCATCGTGCTGGCCATCGGCGTCATCCTCTCCTGGAGCGGCGCGTTCGGCATCAACCTGTACAACACCCTGTGGATCATCCTGATTGCGTATATCGCGCGCTACCTCGCCTTCTCGATGAAGTCCGCCTCCGCGTCCCTGCAGCAGGTTCACTATTCGTTGGAAGACGCGGCGCGTACCTGCGGCGCGACGCATTTTGAATCCCTGACGGACGTGACCCTTCCGCTGATTCGCCCGGCGATGATCTCCGGCTTCTTCTTGATCTTCCTGCCGGCCATGCGCGAATTGACGACCTCCGTTCTGCTTTATGGCCCGTATACCCGCACACTCGGCGTAGCCATCTACTCCCTGCGCAGCGACGGCTATATTGTGGATTCCTCTGCGCTCGCGTCGCTGGCGATTGTGCTGATTATCATTTGCAACACGGTCGTCAACGCGATTTTGAAGGACAGGAAGAAGGTGTAACAGATGGATCAAATTGTTCTCAATCACGTCACCAAGCAGTTTACCACCAAAACGCTGGGCACGGTAACCGCCGTCAACGATTTCAATCTGACCATCAAAGAGGGCGAATGCTTCTCCTTCCTGGGTCCCAGCGGCTGCGGCAAGACGACCACGCTGCGCATGATCGCCGGATTCGAGGATCTGAGCGACGGCGAAATCCACCTGTGCGGCCGACCCGTCAGCATCAAGAGCAAAAACCTGTATGTGCCGCCGGAGGAGCGCGGGCTGGGCATGGTGTTCCAGTCGTTCGCGGTATGGCCGCACATGAACATCTTTGAAAACGTGGCCTTCCCGCTGCGCGTGCGCAAGGTGCCGAAGGCGGAGATGATCGAGCGCGTGAAAATGGCGCTCAAGCACACCAGTCTGGACGGCATGGAAAAGGTCTATCCGGGCAACCTCTCCGGCGGACAGCAGCAGCGCATCGCGCTGGCGCGCGCCATCGTTACCAACCCGAAGGTCATGCTGCTGGACGAGCCGCTTTCCAACCTCGACCCGAAGCTGCGCGAAACCATGCGCTTTGAGATCAAGGAGCTGCAAAAGAAGTTCAACTTCACGATCATCTTCGTGACGCACGACCAATCCGAGGCGATGGCGCTTTCCGACCGCATGATGGTCATGGATATGGGCAACATTGTGCAGATCGGCACGCCGACGGAGCTTTACAATCGCCCCGTCAACCGCTTTGTGCACAAATTCCTCGGCCAATCCACCTTCACCGACGTTGTGATTCAAGATGGAAAGGTGTATGCGAAGGGCGATATGGCGCATCCGCTGCCTGTCGCACTGCCGGAAAACGGCGAGCGCGAGATGGTCATGGCCACCCGCCCGAACCAGATCGAGATGAACCACACCGACGGCTACAAGACCAAGGTGGAAAAGCGCATCTTCCTGACCAACTACACCGAATATCTGGTGCGCGTGGGCGATCAACTGCTTCAGGTTCAGACGCCGCACCGCAACGCCTTTGCGCAGGGCGAAACCTGCTATCTGAAATTCCCCGGCATCATGTGGTATAGCAGGGAGGACGAGCAGGCGGAGGCCGAGCGCAACCGCCGCCAGTTGGTATAATACTAATTCTTGTTAAAATGGCTTAATCCGCGCACCATCTTTTTCGCTCTGACTTTGCCTCGTTCCGTTCAACGTACCTCCAGTACGCCTCACTTCACTTGGCTTCGTCAGAACAAAAAATCTGATGTGCTCTGTTAAGCATTTTAACTGCGAATTCGTATAAAACCGGATACGAAAAGGGACTGTCGAGCAGACAGTCCCTTTGAAATATCGATCCATGAGCCGAAAACAAATACTGCACAAAGTGCGGGCAGGCGGGCTCAGCCCGCCTCATACACCTTTCGAACATCCTGCCGTCTGCCCCCGATGAGAAAACGACAGGCCAGCAGGGTGGCGGCGCCGCCGAGCGTGACGCACCAGCGATAGTCGAGCACCTCTCCCAGAAAGCCCATCAGCAGGGAAAAAACGCTCGCCCCGGCGGTGAGAAGCACGCTGTTTAGGGCGTTGACGCGCGAGCGGAGTCTTTCGGGGATGTAGCGCTGGACGGCGGAGCTTCGCAGAATGGCGCTGTTGCTGCCGAGAAAGCCGCAGATGGCGCGGTTGACCAGCATCAGCGGATAGGGCAGCCAGAGCAGGCACATATCCATGACCTCATACACCTGATAGACGAAGAACACGAAGCCGTATTTCTTTTTGTCGGGGAGCTTGAGCCGGTATTGCACCGCGCTGCCGACGGTTCGCCCGGCGAACTCGACCACGGAGAACGCGGCGTACATGGCGGCGGTGAAGCCGGGAAACGTGCGAAAGAAGGCGACTAAAATGGGCGAGAAACCGTTGGCAACGCCGTTGGTTACCGCCATGTATTCGTACATGCTGCGCAAACCGCGCTCCTCTTTCAAATACTGCACGGCTTCCCGAATGTCGCCGCCCCACGCCTTGAGCGAATAGGGCGCGCGCTGCTGCCGCGCCGTTTCATCCAGACGGATCAGGCTCTCCGTTGCGGCCGCGGCCAGCGAGAAGACGCTTTGCGCAATCAGAATCCATGCCACGCCGAGGGTATCCAGAAGCACGGCGGCCAGCGGCGTCATGGCGACCTTCAAAATCGGGTAGAGCATGGAGGACACCGCGTAGCCCTTTTCCTCGGCGCCCTCCGGAATCAGCTCCGGGTAGATGCTGGTGAACGCGAGCTCATCCACCGCGCCAAGGCAGGCCAGCAGCAGGGACAGCGCCAGATAGCCGACATAGGAAAAATCAAAGGCCATCAGCCACAGCCCCATCCCGGCCAGCAGCGCGGCGTTTGCGAGATCGCCCGCGACCAGGAAGGCTTTGCGGGGGAGCCGATCCATGAGCGGCGCGATCAGCACCGGGAGCAGCAGATACGGCAAAAGCTGGATGGCGACAATCAGGGCGGACGCCAGGGTGCTGCCGGTTTCGTCGAACACGAGAAACGCCAAGGCAAAGCTGCCCGCGATCGCGCCTATCGTGCCCATGGCGGACGCCAGAATCACCAGACGGAAGTTTCTTGTCCAGAGTTTCGCTGTTTTCATGTCCATCACCTCTGCAAACAGTGTAGCAGAACGGTGAAGGAAAAAACAGCCCGTATATTTGGGAAAGTCACGTCCGATATACGGGCTGAAATGCGCTTTACAGCGGTCTTTCAGGAAAATATGCTTCCAGCAGCTCGCAGGCCTTTTTGTACTGCCGGGTTGCTTTATACCATTCCAGCACCCAAGGCAGATGGAAGAGCGCATAGCCAAGCGGCAGTTCGTTTCGGAGGCGGTCGAAGCTGTCCAGCAGCAGCGTGCCGTACTCGTTCCGGGTCAGATAATCCGGGTGCTCCAGCCGATACCGAACGAGCCGGAGCAGCCGCAGGGCAAGCGCACGGTCGATCTCGTCGATGTCCATGGCCTCCGCCCGCGTCAATGCGCGCAGCGCTTCCTCGTGCCGCCCGGTCTTCTCGCAGCAGATGGCCAGCTTGTGCAGCGCCATCAGGGTGGGCTGCTCCTGCCCGGAAAACCAGGCGTAGGCCTCTTCATAGCGTCCGGTTTCGATCCACGCCGACGCGGTGTTGTAGCCAATCGCCCGCAGGGCGCTTTCGTCCTGCAAATCCTCCGCCAGCCGCCGCCCCACCCGATAGTGGCGCTCCATGTTGGGCAGATCCTGCCGGTTGCAATAGGCGTTGCCGAGAAAGAGCTTCGCTTCCAGCATGAGCCGCACCGCCCCCTCCCTGCCGGCAAGGTCGTAGGCGGTCTGCAAGGCGTCCACGGCGGCGGAATAGCTGCCCGCGTTGTAGTCGGCAATGCCCAGCATCAGGTGGGTGTATGCGTTGGGCATGAGCCGCACGGCCTCGGCCTCCTGCCGCTGTAAAATCCGCTGGATGGCCAACTGCCGAACGTCCATGCAGGGTTCCAGCGCGGGCTCCAGCGGCGTTTGGGCGGAAAGCAGCGCCAAATCCAGCCACGCGGGAACGGCGCGATACCGCTCGATATCTCCTTCGCGTAGCAGGCCGCGCAGTTGGCCGCGTCTGCCGGTCAGCAGCAGCTCCCAGCCCCGCTCCGCCAGCCCGGCGGCCTCCCGCTCGACCTCCCGATTGGTTTCGAGGTTCAGCCGCGCCAGAAGAAGCCGCAGAATCTCCTCGGACGGTTCGGCTCTGCCGCTCTCGATTTTCGATAGATAGGATACCGTGCAAATCCCCTTGCACAGCCCCGCCTGACTCCAATTCCGCCGCACCCGCTCACGATAGATGATGTAGCCTTGATAGTTCATCGGTTTTCGCACTCCAAACGCTGTTCCGGTTCAGCCGTCGTTCTTGGTCGCAACGCGCATCCGCATTTCCTCCATGCCGGAGATTGGAACGGATGCATGCATTGTAACACAAACGGAGGCGCAAAAAAAGCCTGCCGTCTGCATCAAGCAGGCGGCAGGCTCAGGTTAAAACAGATTACTCAATCGCAATGGCGGTGCCGACGGGCGATTTATGAACGTCCTCCTTCGGAACCAGAACGGTCAACACGCCGGATTCGTACTTCGCCTTGATATCCTCAGGCTTCACGTCGCCGACATAAAAGCTGCGAGAGCAGGAACCGGCATAGCGCTCCTGACGCAGAATACGACCCTTCTTGTTCTCCTCGTCCTTGTCAAGCCCCTTCTCGGCGCTGATGGTCAGATAGCCATCCCGCAGATCGAGACTGATTTCATCCTTCTTGAAGCCGGGCAGCTCGACCGCCAGACGATACGCCTTCGCGTCGTCCGTCTCGCGAATATCGGTCTTCATCAGGTTTCTGGCGTTCTTGCCGAACAGCGGGTTATGAGAACCGAAGAAACCATTGTCAAACAGGTCGTCAAACATATTTTCACCATACACAACAGGCAGCATAGCACATTCCTCCTACCTATGATTCAATATCTATATGGAAAGCTTTGCTTTGCAGAAGAATCTGCAAGCAAGCAGAGCTTACTTGTCTCGCGGGATGCAGGCGTAGACCACGGCGCTGACACCTTCCAGCAGGAAGACCAGCCCGACCGTCACGCCGATTGCCGCAACGCTCACCCACGGATCCATCATGCAGACGAACCCGGCCGCGATCAGAATGACGCCGACGGCCAAAATCCATCCCCATCCGCGAACGCCACAGGCGCGCAGATCAAACGCGCTGACGAACCGCGAAACGCCGGAAAACAGCAGCCACAGCGTAAACAGAAACGGCAGCGACATCATGGTGAACCACTGGTTCAGCAGCAGAAACAAGGAAAGGATGACGGTCAACACGCCGTCAAGCAAAAGCCAGCCCGAGCCGAGCATGAACCCGCTCGTCGTTGCAAACACAACGATCTCCATCACGCCGGACAGCAGCATCAACACGCCGATCATCAAACCGGCGGTCATGGCGGCAATGTCCTGATTGCACAGGCAATAGACGCCCAACGCCATCAGGAGCACACCGGCTATGATATTTAACACTTTCATTGATTTTGAAACCATCATCATTTGCGCCTCCCTTTTATGGCCTTTCCTTTATTTCTGCGGATAGTATAGCTTTTTATGCTTGAAATGAAAATGGTTCGACAGTATAATAAAGAAAAAGCCGCTTGTGCTTTCAGCACAAATAAAGGGGGCGAAACCGTGGAAGACGTCAAACAGAAAAGCTACAGCGCGGACGCGCTGCTGGCCGAGTTCTTTGCGCAGGATGATTTGAAAAGCCTGGCCGCAGACGCCGGAGCGCTGCTGGACTGTCCGCTGCTTGTGCTGGACGACACGTTTCACGTGGTTGCGTATCATCGGCCGCTGGGTTTTTCCGATCCGCTTTTTCAGGCGTCTGTCAGCCGCGGCGAAATCACCTATGAAGCCGGCGCCATTATCAGCCGAAGCGAAGCGCTGATGGCGGGAACCGCCGACTACGTAAAACTGGAGGACAGCGTCTATCGCCGCCGCTTTGTGCCGCTGATCAGCTCCGGTGTTCGGCTCGGTTTCCTGATTTGCGTAGATACGGACGGGCATCTGCAAAAAATTCCGCAGGAAACATGGAATACGGTCGAGCAGATTTTGGCGAAACAGGCGTTTATCGAAACAAGCCGCCACGATAAGCCTTTTGAAACGGCCGAGGATATTTTAATGCATCTTTTAGACGGCGGCTTTTCCTCCGCGCTGTATTTCCAGTTGCAGGCCTCCGGCACATACCTCGCCGATTTTCATCCCACGGGCTTTGCGCTGATTGATCTGACCGCTTACCACGACGAATACCTTGGAAAACGGCATTTGAAGGATGAACTCGGCGCAAGGTTTCCGCAATCCCATTCCTTTCTGTATCGGGGGGACGTGTTTCTGTTTCTGTATGGCAAAGCGGATTTCAACGGCTTCTCCGCATTAGCGAAGGAATTTGAGTTGAAGGTCGTTTTATCAGACGATCTTGACGATTTATTCAGCCTCCCGGCGCTTTACCGCACGGCGCACGAGGCGCTGGAGCTGATGACGGATCGCCGCTTTCACAGCGGAAGCGTCTGCACGGTATCCCAGCTCAGAACGCCGCTGCTATTAAAAAACGTCGAGGGGCGCGACGATTTGATCGCAAGGGAAATCCGGGTGATGGCGGCGCACGACAAGAAAAAGGATACGCAGTATTGCGAAACGCTCTACCACTACCTGACCTGCTGCCGTTCGCTCAAAAGAACCTGCGACGCGCTCTTCACCCATCGCAACACGGTGCTTTACAGGATTCGAAGAATACAGGAGGATTTCAACATTCCGCTGGACGAGCCCGCCGTTCACGCGGATTTGCTGCTCGGTGTTTCGCTGATCCTGTTCGAAGAGAAGGGCCCCGATTTCTTTCTGCGTCCCCTTTATCCAGACGAGAGCGGGGAATAACGGGCAGATACGAGCATTTGGAACGCGCCCCATTCGAAGGAGGAAACAGCGGAGAGCATGCCCGCCTGTCTTTGGCCGAATTGAAAGCGCGGCTGGCGGAAAACGTTTCGCGGATCGACGCGATGATTGATTTCGTGAGCGAGGAAGAGCTGTTTCAGCCGCATAGGAGAAAGTGGGCGGACGACGCCACCCAAACGGCGGTGTGGGCGGTTTGCAAGTTCATTCATGTGAACACTGTTGCGCCCTTCGGGACATTCAGAACGAAGATTCGAAAGTGGAAAAAGTCGGCGATGTAAATTTCAATCGAACTAAGAAGTGAAGGAGATATTTTCTATGCAGAGGGACGAAATTGTCAAAAGGTATTTTCAGGCGTGGCTTGACCAAAATATCGAGCCGTTGGGAAGCATCTTTTCCGAGGACATTGTATACAGCGAGTGCTACGGACCCGAATATCGTGGCTTATCCCAAATCTTGAAATGGTTTGCGGATTGGAATAAGAGCGGCAGAGTCTTGAAATGGGATATTAAAAATTTCATTCACCAAGGGATGTTTACCGTTGCAGAATGGTATTTTGAGTGTGATTATAACCATGAAATCGGCGGGTTTGACGGCGTATCAATCATAGAATTCAATGACGATATGAAAATCGTGAATCTAAAAGAATTTCAATCGAAGGCTGAACACTATTTTCCGTATCGGTAAGGCGTTTGTGTCGATTATTGGGGGCATACGGAGAATTCCCGTATTTATACTGATTCTTGTTAAAATGGCTTAATCCGCGCACCATCTTTTTCGCTCTGACTTTGCCTCGTTCCGTTCAACGTACCTCCAGTACGCCTCACTTCACTTGGCTTCGTCAGAACAAAAAATCTGATGCGCTCTGTTAAGCATTTTAACTGCGAATTAGTATTAAACCCCGATGTCCTGAGGTTGCATGAGAGAAGTCTGCCGAAGAACATGTCAGATTTTAGGAGTGATTATCTAAAAAGAAATATACGATAAAATCCAAGCAACTGCTTGATTTATCTTGCAAAGTGTGGTACGCTCTTATCATCAGTACACCGATAAGCCGGAAAAGGGAGGTCATCGCTTGAACGAAGACAAGAAAACCGAAAGAAGAAGGGAAATCATCGCCGTCTGCCTCGATTGCTTTGTTGAAAAGGGGCTGACGATCACCACCACAAAGGATCTCTGCACGGCGGCGAAGCTGCAAAACGGCGGCATCTATTATTATTTCTCCACCAAGGAGGAAATCGTGCTCGCCTGCGCCGAGGCGGCCATCGAGCGGATTGAAAAGGGCGCGTTCGGCATCGTGTTTGAGGATATCCAGGATGTCAAGAGCATGATGGATCGCCTGGGCGCGCTGGCGGATAAAATGTCGCCGACCATGCGCTTCCTGGTCAGCGTGTGCGTGTCGCGGGAATACGGAGAGAAGGTCAAATCCGCCCTGAGCCGCCTTGCGTCCAGATACCCCTATTACACGGAAAAAATCGCGGCGGTTCTGGATTGTACGCCCGCCGAGGTCGAGCCGTTCGTTCACCTATCGATTCTCGCCCTCAACAACTATATGATCTTTGCCGAGCGCGCGCTGTTTACCCCGCAGATCGAAGCCGCAAAGAGAGAACTGCTGAGACTGGCCGAAAGGAAGGGGGAAAAGCATAGCGGCCTTCTCGATGAAGGAAGGGCATAATTTTTCGGGGAACCGTTGCACTTTGGTAAGAGATGAAAAAGGGAGATGTCACCATGAGAAAAAGCCTTGCAACCCTGTTGACGGCGCTGATTCTGTTTTCCTGCGGATGGACACCCGCCTGCATCGCCGAACCGACCGAGACGGACGCCATATGGGAGCAGGTCAGCGAGGCGTATATCTACGCCTTCCCGCTGGTGCTGACCAACGCGACGAAAACCATGTCAACCAATACGGACGGAAGCGTGACGGGGCGCGCGCCCGTCAACCAGATCAACCATGCCAAGAAGCTGGCGGACGCCTCCTTCCGCACCGTCGTCACGCCGAATGTGGATACCCTCTACTCGCAGGCGTGGCTTGATATCGGCGCGGAACCCATGGTGTACGTCCTGCCGGAAACGGATCGTTTCTGCAACGTGCAGCTTTTGGACGCATGGACGAACACCGCCGCCGTGCTGGATCGGGCGGGCGTATACGTCATCGCGCTCCCGAGCTGGGCGGGCGAGCTGCCCGAGAACGTGACCCGCGTGGATGTGCCCACCGAAACGGTGTGGTCGATTGCCCGCGTCGTGCTCTCCGGAAACGAGGATCTGCCCAACGTATACGCCATTCAGGATCAGATGCGGCTCCTTCCACTCTCGGCGTATCTGGCGGGCGGCGACTACGCCGCGCCGGCGGGCACATATACCAAGGAAAACGACTTTGTTCCCGTGAACAAGGTGCTCTCCATGCCGCCTGCGGAGTTCTTCAACACGGCTAACGCGCTGATGCAGGCGAACCCGCCTGCCGAGGCCGACGCGGCGTTGCTGGAAAAGCTCGCCGCCATCCATGTGGGGCCGGGCATGACCTTCGACGCATCCATTCTGGGTGCGGACGCCGCCGAGCGCTGGACGCAGATGCTCAAGGGCATGCGCGCCACGCTTTCCGCCGAGAGCGCGAAATATGCCCAAAATCTCGGCCAGTGGATTTACTTCGGCAGACCCATCGGCGATTTCGGAACGGCGTATACCTACCGCGCCATGGTGGCGCTGGTCGGGCTGGGCGCGAACACGGTCGATGTGGCGATCTATCCCAAGACGCATACGGACGCGGCCGGCGCGGCGCTGACCGGCGAGAAGACCTACACGATCCACTTTGAAACGCTTCCGCCGACGCTGGAGGGCGGCTTCTGGTCGGTGACCGCCTACAACGAGGAAAACTTTCTCATCGACAACCCCATCGACCGCTACTGCGTCAACGACCGCTCCGCCTATCGGCTGAACGAGGACGGCACGCTGGATATCACCCTCTCGAAGGAAGCGCCGGAGGATCCCTCCAACTGGCTGCCCGTTTCCAACGGAGAATTCCATCTGTTCATGCGCATCTATCTGCCGGATATGAACGCGCTGGATGCGTGGCAGCCCCCCGTCATCCACATTCAGGAATAACCGGAGGAATGATTCGATGAAACGTTGGATTTGGATAGCGATGCTCCTTGCCGCCCCGATGCTCTTTTCCTGCGCGATGGCGGAAACCGGCGGGCTCGACCTGAATCGCGAGGTCAAACCCGCCACGGCGTTCACGGCGCAGGCAAACGCCGCGGTCTATGACGAGCTGGATTTCAGTGACAAGCAGGAATATGCGTTCGCCACGCGCGGCCTGATCGACGCGCCGGAAACGCTGGAGCTGAAGGACGAAGATGGAAGGATGATTTGGAGTCAGGACGCCTTCGCGTTTCTGGATGATTACGAGAAAGCGCCCGACAGCGTGAACCCCAGCCTGTGGGAGAACACGATAAATAACCACGTCTACGGGCTCTTCGAGGTGGCCGACGGCATCTATCAGGTGCGCGGCTATGACATGGCCAACCTCACCGTCGTCAAGGGCGACACGGGCTGGATCGTCTTTGATACGCTGATGAGCGTGGAATGCAGCCAAGCCGCCATGCAGCTCATCGAAAAGAACCTCGGCCATTTCCCGGTCAAGGCCGTCGTCATCTCTCACTCCCACGTCGATCATTTCGGCGGCATCGCCGGTGTGATGGCGGCGGAGGATAAGGCGGACGAGACGCTTTCCATCGAGGAGCAGCTTGCCAGCAGCAAAATTCCCGTCATCGCGCCCGCAGGCTTTACGGAGCACGCCGTGAAGGAGAATGTCTACGCCGGAAAGGGCATGGGTCGCCGCAGCAACTATCAGTACGGCATTTTGCTTAAACCCGGCGTGACCGGCAAGCTGGCGCAGGGCATCGGCATGGGGCAATCCGTCGGCACGATCTCTTTTATGACGCCCAGCTACGAGATTAAGGAATCCGGCGAAAGGCTGACCATCGACGGCGTGGAGCTGGAATTCCAGCTCACCCCCGGCACGGAAGCGCCCGCCGAAATGAACACGTGGCTCCCTCAGCATAAGGCGCTGTGGATGGCAGAAAACTGCACCGGCACGCTTCACAACCTCTACACGCTGCGCGGCGCGGAGGTGCGCGACGGCGCGGCATGGGCGAGCTATATCACCGAGGCGATTTCCCTTTATGGGAAGGATGTGGAGGTTACCTTCCAGTCCCACAACTGGCCGCATTGGGGAAACGACGTGGTGAACGATTACATGGTCAACACGGCGGCGGTATATAAGTACATCAACGATCAGACCCTGACCTATATCAATCAGGGCTACACCAGCGACGAGATCTCCAACATGATCGAGCTGCCGGAGGCGCTGAACAAGATCTGGTACACCCGCCAGTACTACGGCACGGTGGCGCACAACGCCAAGGCGGTCTATCAGAAGTTCATGGGCTGGTACGACAGTAATCCTGTCAACCTGAACCCCCTTACGCCCAGCGACAGCGCGAAGAAGTGGGTGGAGTATCTGGGCGACGTGGACAAGGCGCTGCAAATGGCAAAGGCCGACTTTGACAAGGGCGAATATCAGTGGGTCGCCGAGATCACGAACGCCATCGTGTTTGCCGATCCGACGAACATCGACGCGCGCCTGCTGTGCGCCGATGCGATGGAGCAGCTTGGGTATCAGGCAGAATCCGGCCCGTGGCGCAACGAATACCTGACCGCCGCGCAGGAGCTGCGCCATGGCAACGCGAATCTCACGGCCGCCGCGAAGAACACCGGCGAAATGGTCAAAGCGTTGTCCGCGCCGATGCTGTTTGATTATATGGCCATCGTCATGGATAAGCAGGCGCTGGCCGACGAGGATTTCACCGTGAATGTGACGCTGCCCGACGTGGGCGAGCGGCACATGCTCCGCGTGAAGAACGGCGTGCTGCTGGTCTACAAGAACACGCTGTCCGACAGCGCGGACGTATCCATCACCTGCCCGAAGAACGCGCTCTTCGCGATTCTGACCAACAATCAGGAAACCGTCGCCAAGGCCGTTCAAATCGAGGGCCGCGCCGAGCTGCTGACGCGGATGATGGAGAACATGAACCAGTTCCGGATTACAGGAACCAACCCCTTTAACATCATCGAGCCGTAACAACTCGCCGGATAAACGCGCATCCTCATAAAGGGCTGCCGCATGAAGACCGATATGGCCTTCTGCGGCAGCCCTTTGCAAACCATTCGCTTCCCCGCGTTAAAACGAAAGCGTTTCCAGCACGCCCAACACGTCGAGCACCTGCTCGCGCCGCACCCGTTCGCTCGGCACATTCCGCTCGGCGCATTGAACGAAATGCGTCAACTCGCGCAAAAACCATCCGCTCGGCGGCAGATTGATTCCGCAGGGCACCTTGATCTCGTCTTCCACGTCGAATCGGGTCACCTGCCCATCCGCGCCGTAGCCGGTCAGCCCCTTGTCGTCGCAGACGACCATGCCGTGTTCAAAATACACGCGCCATCTGGCGGTAAACGGTATGCAGGCGTTGAACCATGCCGCCTCCGCGCTGACCGTCATGCCGTTTTGATACCCGTAGCGCATCCGATACTGATCGCAGATCTCGCTGTCCTTTCGGCGGCAGGCCGTGTAATCCACGCTGTCCGGTTTCCCGAATACGCTGACAATCACATCCAGATCATGCACGTGCAGATCGAACGGCAAAAGGCCGCTCTTGTCCCGGTCGAACAGCCAATTTCCCTCGCTCCATGCCGGCCGCTGGGACAGCCGCTCAAAGCAGGCGTCCAGCGGCTGTCCGTAAAGCCTCTCGTCCACGATGCGGTGGAGCTGCTCCACCTCGCGCGTAAACTGCAAAACCTGCGCCACATAGAGCTGCACGCCGTTCGCCTGCGCGGCGTCAAACATCTCCTGCGCATCCTTCACGTGCAGCGCAATCGGCTTTTCGCAGATCACCGGCTTTTTGCAGGCCAGCGCCTCCAGCACAATCGCCTTGTGCAGGTAGGTCGGCACGCACACGTCAAACAGATCGATCTGTTCCCGGCGATTCGCCTCGTCCACGCATGTATACAGCGGCAAGCCCCACTGCTCCGCGTGCGCGCGGTCTCTCTCGCCCCGGCCGACAAGCGCGACGACCTGCGCCCCTTCGATGTGCCGGTAGTTCATATAGTGGCACGTTCCCATTCCGCCTGCGCCAACCAACGCAATTCTCACCTTGTATCTCCTTTACAGTTCAAATCCGTTCGCCGTCAAATACGCCGCGCTGTCCGCCACAGCCTGATCGACCGCGGCCAGACTGCCCGCGCCTTCCGGCGTAAACTCGATTTCGATGCTCAGCGGGCTGTCGTTTCCGGCCGCCTTCAATTCCTCAAAAATCGCCGGAAAATCAATATGCCCCTTGCCCAGCGCCGGGAAATCCCACACGTCGTCCCGGCCGCCCTTATCCTTGATGTGGATATACGCCGTTTCCGCCAGACAGGTTTTCAAATCCTGCACGGGGTTCACGCCGCCGTAAAAAATCACGTTTGCCGTATCGTAGTTCAGCTTCACGCGGGCGCTTCCGATTTTGCGGACGATGCGCGCCAGCTTTTCTCCCGTGCCATGTTCCTTGCCGTGCGTTTCCAGCACGAGAATCAGGTTGTTTTCCTCCAGCATCGGAATCAGCGACGCGACGCGGCGAGCCACCTCGTCGTCGTCCGCCACGGCCTTGTTGGCCAGATGCGCCTCCCCGACGGAGGAAACGATATACTGACACCCGAAAAACGCCGCCAGCCGAATGTTCTTCTCAAAATCGGGGATGCGTTCCGGGTCCATCAAATTGCAGTGGCCGCTCATGGCGAACGGAATCAACTCGTTTTGGCGAAGCAGATCCTGAATGGCGAGCAGCCGTTCAAAGGGCATATCCGGAAAAACATGCTCCGTCCAGCCCTTCGTCGCCGTCAGCTCGATATAGCGGAAGCCCGCCTTGCGAATGCCCGCGACCGCCTCCTCGATGGTGTAGCCATGGTAGCAGTTGGAATTCACAGCGATGATGTGCTTCATGCCGCGTCCCTCCTCGATCAAATTTCGCTCGTTTTCACCCTGCGCCCCGTTTCGGAGGATTCAATCGCCGCGAAAACCGCGCGCATCGCCGTCAATACGCTCTGCGCGTCGATGCCCTGCACGGCGGGATTCTTCAGGCTTTCCACAAACAGGTCGATCACGCCGGATTTGGTCTGGTTGTCGTTGGTCTGGATGGCGTCCACATCGTAGCAGACGCGAGCGCCGTCCTTCTTTTCCAAAATGAGCGTGTGTGCCGGATCGTCATAGATGCGCAGCACGCCCTTCGTGCCGTTGATGACCGTGGAATTATCCTCCGGGCCGTAATTCGTCCACGAAGCGGTCATCGTGCCGACCGCGCCGCCGTCCATGCGATAGATGCAGAAGGCGTTGTCGTCCACCGTGATGGGGCTGCCGTCGGAAAATTTCTTATCGAGCGTGCAGAGCTGCGCTTCCACCTCTTCAACCGTCTGCCCGATCAAATACTGGATGAGATCCGTTTTATGCACGCCCAGATCCGCCATCGCGCCCATCGCGGCACGCTTCTTGTCAAAGAACCACGTGCTCTGACCCGGATCAATGCTCCACGTTTCGGGGCCGCCGTGGCGGAAGGCCGTCGCAAACGTGATGACGCTGCCGATTTCGCCCTGCTCGATCAATTCGCGCGCCTTGACGTGCGCGCCGGCCAGGCGCTGATTCTGGTCGATCATCAGCTTTTTGCCGCTCTTCTTCGCCGCCTCGACCATGCGCTCGCAATCCGCCAGCGTCGTCGCCATCGGCTTTTCGCACAACACATGCTTGCCCGCCTCCAGCGTCGCAACCGCAATCTGCGCGTGGCTGGCGTTCGCCGAGCAGACGCTCACCGCGTCCACATTCGGGTCGGCCAGCAGGGCTTCCACACTGTCGTAGGCCTTTCCGCCGTAACGCTCCGCCAGCTCCTGCGCGCGCGCCGCATTCAAATCATAAAACGCGGTGAGCTGCGCGTCGGGGTTGTCGGCATATTCGGGAATGTGACGAACCTGCGCAATTTTTCCGCAGCCAATGATACCGATATGAAACATGTCTTTTTCCTCCCTTAGCTCGCCTTTTCCTTCTTTTGCAGCAGCACGGCGCCAATGACGATGATGCCCTTGAACGCCTCGCGCAGGAACGGAGGCACGCCGATGAGGTTCAGCAGGTTGTTCATCACGGCCAGAATCAGCATACCCAGCACGGAACCGATCACCGAGCCGCGTCCGCCGCTCATGCTCGTGCCGCCGATGATGACCGCCGCAATCGCGTCCATTTCGTATCCGCTGCCCGCGTTGGCGTAGTCCATGCTGCCGATACGGGCAATCTGAATGGCCGCCGTCACCGCGACCAGCGCGCCCATCAACGCGTAGACGCGGCGCTTGACCGCGCGCACGTTCACGCCGCTGAGTTTGCTGGTGCGTTCGTTCGAGCCGATGGCGAACACCTGACGGCCAAACGCCGTATGCTTGCTGACCACGTGCAGGATCACCGCCAGCGCGAGCCAGTACAGGATCGGCAGGATGATCTCGCCGCCGATGCGCGCGTTGGCAATCTTCAAAAACGCCTTGGGCACGGTGGGCGACGCTTTCTGCATGCACTGCTGCGTCACGCTGCGGCAGATCTTCATCATGCCGAGCGTCGCGATGAACGGCGGCATGCCGAAATGCGCAACCAGAACGCCCGTGCATTCGCCCAGCAGCACGCCGAGCAGAATACCGATGGCGATGGCGATGATATACGCCGGAATACCGGTGATACCCAGACCGGCCAGCAGACCGGCGGGGCCGCCGTCAATCAGCGACATGACGACCGCGCCGATCGCCACCATCGTCGAGCCGACCGCCAGATCAATGCCGCCCGAAATGATGACGAACGTCATGCCCAGCGCGATGATGCCCACGCCCGCGTTGTTGCGCAGGATGTTGATCCAGTTTCGGGAAAACGCCGCAAACCACTCGCCGAAGGACGCATAATCGAACCCCAGCGCGAGAATTTGCAAAATCACCATCACCAGAAGCGCGATTCCCGTAGAAAACAGCGGTTTCCGCTTCCAGTTATCGGTGAACCACGCCAGAAAACCTTTTTTGTTGGTCTTTTCCATAGTCGCTTTTTCTCCTTTATCCGCATCAGCCGCCGGTTGCCAGCCGCATGATTTCATGCTCCGTCATCGTTTCTCCGCGCACTTCGCCGACGATTGCGCCGTGATACATCACCAGCGCGCGGTCGCAGACGCGGATCACTTCCTGCGCTTCGGAGGAAAGCACGATCACCGCGACCCCCTCCTTCGCCAGCTTGAGAATGATGTCGTAGATTTCTTCCTTCGCGCCCACGTCAACGCCCTGCGTCGGGTTATCCAAAATGAGCACCTTCGGCTTGCAGCTCAGCCATTTGGCCAGCACGACCTTCTGCTGGTTGCCGCCGGACAGGCTGGTGATCGAGTCGCTCTCTTTGCCCATCTTGATGTGCAGCGCCGCTTTCTCCCGCTCAAACTGCGCCCGCTGCCGCGCGTGGTCGAGCAGGCCATGGCGCATCAGCTCGCGCCATGAAACGATCGTTCCGTTTTCAAGGATCGACATATCCTTGATGATGCCGTTCTCCTTGCGGTTGCGCGGCACATACGCGAGGCCAAGCTGCTTGGCCTGCCAGGTGGACGTGATGCGCACGGGGTTTCCGCAGAGCCTGATTTCCCCCGCGCTGATGCTTTCCGCGCCGAAAACAGCGGAAAACAGCTCGCTTCTGCCGTCTCCGAGCAGACCCGTAACGCCCAAAACCTCGCCCGCATACGCCGTCAGATCCACATTCCGGAAATACGGCTCCTGCGTCACGCCGTGCAGGCTCAGCCGCTCCTCGCCCCGCTGCGCGCCGGTGCCGAGCTTTTCCGTGCGAACGTCATGGCCGACCATGAAGCGCGCCAAATCGGACGTGGTCACATCCTTCACGCTTCCGCTGGCAACCATCACGCCGTCGCGCAGAACCGTGTAGCTGTCGCAGATTTCCATAACCTCCCGCAGCTTATGCGAGATAAAGACGATGCCCACCTTCTGTTCCCGCAGCTGACGCAGGATGGCGAACACCTTTTCGATTTCCGGATCGGTCAGCGACGTCGTCGGCTCGTCCATGATGATCATCTTCGCGTTCATCAGCAGCGCGCGGCTGATTTCCACAATCTGCTTGTACGACGCATCCAGATTGCGCACCATCTCTTTGGGATCGAGCGTCAGCCCCATGCGTTCAAAAACGCGGCGCGTCTCCTCGATCATCCGTTTGTGATCCAGAAGACCGTTCTTCTTTTTCAGTTCACGCCCGATAAACATGTTTTCGTAAATCGGCAGATCATTGATGAGGTTCAGCTCCTGATGGATAAACGCGATGCCCGCATCCAGCGACTGCGCCGGCGAATCGAATTTCCTTTTCTGCCCATCCAGCAGAATCTCGCCCGAGTCCGGCTGCAAAACGCCGCCCAGAATATTCATCAGCGTCGATTTTCCCGCGCCGTTTTCGCCAAGCAGCGCGCAGATTTCGCCCTCGCTCAGCTGAAAGCCCACGGATTTGAGCACTTCGTTGGAACCGAACGATTTGCAGATTCCGTCCATTTTCAGTTTCATGGTTGTCCCCCCGCTTTTGGATATGAAAATGGGCTATGGCTCACGCCATAGCCCCGTTCCCCGCTGCCGCCGCAGGGCGGTCACGGCGAAGAAATTCCATCAATACACGGTGTTGTTCGGATCGATGTATTCGTCCACGTTGCTGCGATCCACGATCGTCGTCGGGATAACCAGAACCGGATCAACCTTTTCGCCCTTCAGCACGGAAACCGCCATATCCACGGCCTCGCGCACCATCAGCGGGCTGTACAGCGCGGAGCAGATGTTGATGTCTTCGTGCTCCTTGATGATCTTGAAGTATTCCTGGCATCCGCCGCCGCCGGTGATGACCTTGATATCGGTGCGGCCGGCGTCTTCGATCGCCTGAAGCACGCCGATGGAGGTTTCGTCATCCAGGCTGTAAACCGCGTCGATCTGCTTGTTCGCCGCGAGGATATCGGTGAAATCCTTCAGGCCGTCTTCACGGGTGAAAGCGGTCGCGTACTCGATCACGTTCATTTCCGGCGCGATCTCCTTGATCGTGTCGGTGAAGCCCTTCATGCGCAGCTCGGAAACGCTGCCGCTGGTCGGAACCGGAAGCGCCACGACGGTGCCGGTGGTGCCGATCTTCTCGACGATGTACTTGGCGGACTCAACGCCCATGCCCTCGTTGTCGCCGGTCACGCGATACACGCCGTCCGCGTCGATGACGATATCGAAGTTCACGACCGTGATACCGGAATCAATCGCGTTCTGAATCGGCACTTCCATGCCTTCCCACTGCGGGAACGCAACGATCGCCTGAGCGCCCCAGGTCATGAGATCGTCCAGTTGGGTGGTCATTTCCTCGGCGTTGTTCGAGGTATAGAGCTTGTAGTCCACTTCGTCCGCCAAAGCGAGGCATTCCTGCTCGGCGTTATAGGCGACGCCCGCAACCCAGCCGTGCGTAACGGCAGGCGCGAGAATGCCGACCTTGTACTTGTCCGCCGCAGAACCCACGGCGCACAGCGCCATGCACAGCACCAGCGCAAGAACCACAGCCAAAATCTTTTTCATACCGTTCTTCCTCCTCAAGAAAGATCTTTCATTTTAGGCGCGGAATGGATTTCGTTCTCTCCGCGTCCTGTTGTCCATATTTTAGCACGGGCTGATTTCCATGTCAATTCAAACCGCTTCATTTTCACAGATTTGCATAGTTTTTTTACGTTTCCGGTTCCCCCTTCGTTTTTGTTTTTGCACACATTCCAATTATATTCAGTCAAATTTCGTGCGTTCTTTTCATTATCTGTTTCATTTTACGCATCCGCATGCTATAATATTCGCAGCATCGGCGCGCAAAAAAGCGTTCGCCATTTAGAAAAACAAGGAGGAATTATGCAATGAAACTGGGTTTTGTCAGCGCCATTCTGGATGGCTGGACCTTTGAAGAAATGATCGATACGGCAAGCAAAATGGGCTTTTCCTGCGTGGAGGTCGCCTGCTGGCCGCAGGGCAGGGCGGAGCGCCGCTATGCGGGCGTCAGCCACATCGACGTAGACAGCCTGAGCGACGAAAAGGCGGCCTACATCCTGAATTACTGCAAGAAAAGAAAGGTTGAAATTTCCTCTCTCGCCTACTATCCCAACACGCTGGACGGCAACCTTGAAAAACGCGCCTGCGTCGTTGAGCATCTGAAAAATGTGATCCGCGCCAGCCACAAGCTGGGCGTCAACATGGTCACGACGTTCATCGGCCGCGACCAGACGAAGTCCGTCGAGCAGAATCTGGCGCTCGTCAAGGAAGTGTGGCCGCCGATCATCGCGCTGGCCGAGGAGCTGGGCGTAAAAATCGCCATCGAAAACTGCCCCATGCTGTTCGGCGAGGATCAGTGGCCGGGCGGCCAGAATCTCATGACCACGCCGCCGATCTGGCGCAGGGTTTTTGAGCTTCTGCCTTCCAAAAACCTCGGCATCAACTATGATCCCTCCCACTTCGTCTGGCAGCAGATCGACTATCTGAAGCCGCTCTATGAATTTAAAGATCGGATCTATCACGTCCACTTCAAGGATATCAAGCTCTTCCCCGAAAAGCTGCACGAGGTCGGCGTGATGGCCTACCCGCTCGATTTCATGAGCCCGAAACTGCCCGGTCTCGGCGACGTGGATTGGGGCAAGTACGTCTCCGCGCTGACCGATATCGGCTATGACGGATACGCCTGCATCGAGGTGGAGGATCGCGCGTTTGAGGGAAGCCGGGAGCGGATTCTCGATTCCCTGCGCCTGAGCAAGCGCTATATGGAGCAGTTTGTCATCTGACGCATTTGCTCCGCCCATTTTTCGATTCGCCCGCTGAAGTCCGCAACGCACCAAAGGGCATGACGCCGCGGCCGCTGTAAAACAATCAGGCTCCCGGTACCGACCGCTCGGTATCGGGAGCCTGATTGTTTGGCGGGAACGCCTGTCCCGCGCGGGGATTTCATTCGGACGGGCTGTCGCTCAGCCCATCTTTTGGGCTGC
>ENA-ORTY01001076-ORTY01001076.1-human-gut-metagenome-genome-assembly--contig:-NODE-1076-length-32605-cov-3.379724_pt1 | contig 32605 bp, 27 predicted proteins | sample MGYA00241917_ERZ509198 | MGnify/ENA primary metagenome ERZ509198 (study PRJEB26280, sample SAMEA2338857) | human gut metagenome | biome: human gut; feature: human-associated habitat; material: faeces...
CCCACCAGATCCGCGCCCAGTTCGCCGCCGCCGGCCATCCCCTGCTGGGGGACGGCAAGTATGGCCGGGAGCGGGACAACAAGAAGTGCGGCCGTTCCTACCAGGCCCTCTATTCCTATAAGCCGGCCTTCACCTTTCCCACCGACGCCGGGCTGCTGGAGTACCTGCGGGGCCGCGTGTTCACCGTGGAGCAGGTGGATTTCGTGGCGGAATACTTTCCCACCGGGGAGCGGGTATAAAATCCCTGAAAATATTTCGTTTTATTATTGACATTTTTCGCAAGAACATATATGATTTGTTTCGTCATTAGGGCGTACCCAACCGCCGGTTTGGGTGCGCCCTTTACTACCTTTTAGAAATGGGGGAGGATACATGTCCAAGGAACTGATCCGCCTGTCGGATTGCTTCATGAAATTTGACGACGACGTCATTCTGGACCATATCAACCTTTATATCAACGACAAGGAATTCCTCACGCTGCTCGGTCCCTCCGGGTGCGGCAAAACCACGACGCTCCGTATCATCGGCGGCTTTCAGAAGCCGACCTCCGGCGACGTGTTTTTTGACGGCGTGAGGATTAATGACGTTCCTCCTCATAAGAGGAAGGTCAATACCGTCTTTCAAAAGTATGCCCTGTTCACCCACATGAACATCTTTGAAAACGTGGCCTTCGGTCTGCGCATCAGCAAAGTGCCCGAGGCGGAGCTGCGGGAGCGGGTGGAAGAGGCCCTGGCCCTGGTCAACCTGGCCGGGTACGGCAAGCGTTCGGTCAATTCCCTCTCCGGCGGCCAGCAGCAGCGGGTTGCCATCGCCCGTGCCATTGTCAACCGCCCCCAGGTACTCCTGCTGGACGAACCGCTGGGTGCGCTGGATCTCAAGCTGCGTAAGGATATGCAGATCGAACTCAAGCGCATCCAGCAGCGTACCGGCATCACCTTTATCTACGTCACCCACGACCAGGAAGAGGCGCTCACCATGAGCGACCGCGTTGTCGTTATGAACCACGGCGTTATCCAGCAGGTCGGCAGCCCGACCGATATCTACAACGAGCCGGTCAACGCCTTTGTTGCGGATTTCATTGGCGAATCCAATATCATTGACGGCGTGATGCTCGAGGACTGCAAGGTCGAGTTCTGCGGCCGCACCTTCGAGTGCGTGGACAAGGGCTTCGGCCGGAATACGCCGGTCGATGTCGTTATCCGTCCGGAGGATCTCAAGATCGTCTACGCCGGCGACGGCCTGCTTCAGGGCGTTGTTGAGTCCATCGTATTCAAGGGCGTGCACTACGAAATGATGGTTCGCACCCAGTTCTTCACCTTCATGGTGCATTCCACCATGGCGGAGTCGGTCGGCAAGACGGTCGGTCTGTCCGTCATTCCGTTTGACATCCACATCATGCACAAGAGTGTGGAGGCGCAAGCGTGAAAAAGTCCTTTGCCTATCCCTACGGCGTATGGCTCGCCGTATTTATCCTTGCACCGATTCTGATGGTCGTGGTCTACGCGTTCCACAATGCGGACGGCGGCTTTACGCTGCATAATTTCAGCTATCTGCCCGGCTACCTGCCGATTTTCGGACGGTCGTTCTGGCTGGCGTTTCTCTCTACCTTGGTGTGCCTTGCACTCGGCTACCCGATGGCGTACCTCATGAGCCGCCTGTCCGCCAGCCGTCAGAGCCTTTGCATGATGCTGATTATGCTGCCGATGTGGATCAACTTTCTGCTCCGCACCTACGCATGGATGTCGATTCTGGAGAACAACGGCTTCATCAACCAGTTTTTCCGTTCCATCGGCTTAATATCCTTCCTGCAGAGCCATTTCGGCTATTCGCTGGATTATATCCCGCTTATCAACACGCAGGGCGCGATCGTGCTCGGCATGGTGTACAACTTTCTGCCGTTCATGGTGCTGCCGATCTACACCGTTCTCATCAAGCTCGACCGCAAGCTGGTCGAGGCCGCACAGGACCTCGGCGCGCCGACCCATCTGGTGTTCCGCCGCGTTATCTTCCCGCTGAGCATTCCCGGTGTGATTTCCGGCATTACAATGGTATTTGTGCCGTCCGTCTCCACCTTCGTTATCTCGCAGATGCTCGGCAGCGGCAAAAACCTGCTCGTCGGCGACCTTATCGACCTTCAGTTCATGGGCGGTGCGTACAACCCGCATCTCGGCTCGGCCATCGCACTCGTGATGATCATCCTTATCTTCATCTGCATGTGGATCATGAACAAGTTCGATGACGGCTCCTCCGAGGAAGGAGGTCTGCTGCTGTGAAAAAGTTTTTCAAGAACTTCTATCTGCTGCTGATCTTCCTGTTCCTGTACGCGCCTATCGTTGTGCTGATGATTTTTTCGTTCAACGATTCCAAGTCGCGCCGCCTGTGGAACGGCTTCACGACCCGCTGGTACGTCGAGCTGTTTCAGGATGCGGATATTCTGCACTCGCTGTATGTAACGCTGCTGGTGGCCGTCATTGCCGCCGCCATCGCGACTTTCCTCGGCACGATCGCCGCCATCGGCATTCACAATATGGGCCGCAGAGCCAAGGCGGCTTACCTGACCGTCAACAACATCCCGATGTCCTCGTCGGATACCATCATGGGCGTAACGTTCATGCTGCTGTTTGCCGCCATCGGTCTGGACAAGGGCTACCTGACCCTTATCCTCGCGCACGTTACGTTCTGCACACCGTATGTCGTGCTCAACGTCATGCCCAAGCTGCGCCAGCTCGACAAGAACGCCTATGAGGCCGCGCTCGACCTCGGCGCTACACCGCATCAGGCGCTCCACAAGGTCATCCTGCCCGAGATTATGCCGGGCATCGTCACGGGCGCTATCATGGCATTCACCATGTCAATCGACGATTTCGTGGTGTCCTACTTTACCGCCGGCACGACCAGTCAGCCGCTGTCGGTCGTGATCTACTCGATGACCCGCCACCGCATGACACCCAAGATCAACGCCATCTCGACCATTCTGTTTTTGATCGTGCTGGCGCTGCTCATCGTCATCAATATGCGTCAGTCCCGCGACGAAAAGCGCCGCGAAGCCGCCCGCCGGAAAGGAGCGATGCAGCCGTGAAAAAACGTATGCTTTCCCTGCTGCTGTGCGGCGCGATGTGCGCCGGACTTCTCTCCGGCTGCGGCAATGCGTCCTCGGCAGAGGTGCTCAACGTATACAACTGGGGTGAGTACATCGACACCGACCTCATCGACCGGTTCGAGGAGGAAACCGGCATTAAGGTTATCTACAACACCTTCGATTCCAACGAAAACCTGTATTCGCGCATCCAGACCACGAGCTATGACGTCATTATCCCGTCCGACTACGCGATTTCGCGCTTTATCGACGAGGATATGCTCCAGCCGCTCAACTACGATCATATTCCGAATATGAAGCTGATCGACGAGAAATACACGCATCTGGACTTCGATCCGGAGCAGAAGTATTCCGTGCCCTATACCTGGGGCGTGGTCGGCATCGTGTACAACACCAAGTACGTTGATAAAGCGGATATCGGCTCGTGGGATTTGCTGTGGAACCCCAAATACACCAACCGCACCGCGATGTTCAACAACTCGCGTGATGCGCTCGGCATTGCGCTCATGTACCTCGGCTATTCGCTCAACACCACCGACAAGGACGAGCTGCGCGAGGCGGCTGACCTTATCATCGCCGGAAAACCGGTATATCAGGGCATCTGGATGGACCAGATTCTCGAAAAGCTGCCGAGTGAGGAAATTGTGGCTGCACCGTACTATAACGGCGATGCCGTCACCATGATCGACGAAAATCCCGACCTCGCATTCTACGTTCCGAAGGAGGGCACCAACCTGTTTGTCGATGCCATGTGCATCCCGAAGAACGCAAAGAACGTTTCGGGTGCGGAGAAGTTCATCAACTTCATGTGCTCGACCGAGGCGGCGATGGCAAACTGGGAGTATGTCGGCTATTCCAGTCCGCAGACCGAGGTTTATAAGGAACTGGACGAGGAAATCACCAGCGACCCGCTGTATTTCCCGGATATTACGCAGTATCCGACCGAGGCCTATACCAACCTGCCGACGGAAATCAACCAGTTTTATAATGATCTTTGGGTTGATATCTTAACGTGATCGGATATGCACCAACGCAACGTGCAGGGCGAGGTGACCTCCCCCCGCCGTTCCCCCAATAAACTACACCGTTTATGCGAATGATGCACCAGTGACGGATAGTGATTTACGCAGTATGCGTAGTCGTTAACAAAGCGAATGCCGTTATGTGCGGCGGGATGAGGTCATCCCGCCCTACAAATATCACACTCAGCTAACCCAAAGAAAAAGAACGTATCCAATGAACAGCGCTGATAACGAAGCAATTCAAAATTAGCGCACAAGGGCCGTAAAGACACGAATCCCCTGCTGAGAATACTTCTCGGCAGGGGATTTTTCGTACATCGCCTATTTGAGCCATCGGCGCTATCTTCGTCAGAACAAACGCTGCTTGTATCAGTATCTGTCCTTGACCGTTAAGCTGGACGCGCATTTGCGTGAGATTGACCATGCCGTCAACGAGCCAACGAGATATTCGCTCAGCTTACCAAACAGATGACGGCAGCCGAAGGTGTCACCGAAGCACTCAAAGCAGCCGGCCGGATGGAATGGGTGCGCCGCACGAACAGCATCCGAAGCCGCGTCAGAGAAATCGTCAATTCAGAACTGATTTACAACTAAGTAGAACCCGGAGTTCAGACTACCGTTTGCGGCCTGAACTCCGGGTTTGCTTTAGGGCAAAATCGTGCAGTATCGGTCTAACAAGCAACGGATTTGCCCCAGCAAATCCAACCCGCAGGGAAATCCCTGTGCCCCTTATTTTATCATTTACCTGCGTGCAATCTCCACAGGAAAGTCATAATCCGCGCTCTGATACAGCTTGCGTCCGCTGCACAATGGCTTGCGTTCATACCGCTGACAACACACAGTCGCTCAGAGGACAGCGTCTTCGCGGTAAGCATCAGCAGACATACCGACAAAAGCGGAGCTGTGATGGCCTGAAGATGCCTTATCCTCCGTGAGGATACTATACTTGCAGTCACTTCTGCCCGGCCGTTCGGCGTGATCTTATTGCCTTTGCCGCCAATTACTATCGCTGCAACGGATCTCAGCGGTTCCGTGTTCATTCGTCGGCGTTACATTTGCCTTTTTGTTTGTCGAAAGCCGTGTTTTCTCGTCTTTTACTCCATACGGAGCGGCTGGAGCACTTCATTCATGCGCTGAATATTCTGCACAACGCTATCCTTGCGGCGAACAGCAAGGCTGACATACAGCGAATCGATCAGCGAGAACTGTGCAACACGCGGCGAAACGAAAAGCTGTTCCGGAGAATACAGTTCCAGGCAGATATCACACACCTGCTTAAGTGGCGTATCCGGGAAGCCGGTGATGCCGATGGTCTGCGCGCCGTGCTCTTTCGCCGTACGGACGGCGGAAACGATCTCACATGTCTTGCCGGTGTGCGAGATAGCGATCACGGCGGTATTCGGCATACACAGGCTCGCTTGAATCTGCATCAGATGCGAGTCGGTCAGCGACACCGCACGGAAGCCGATGCGCATCAGACGGATGTAGAAGTCCTCTGCGATGGTGCCGGATGCGCCGACACCGAGAATGAGAATGTTTTCGGCGCGACTGAGCACATCGACCGCCTGCTCGATCTTCTGGAAGTCAAGCAGCTGGAGCGCACGCTCGAGCGTGTCGATGTTGCGGCCAAACACACTCTCGGAAATGGTCTGAATACTGTCGGTTTCAGACAAATCTTCGAATATTGTTCGAACTGATTTGGGCGAATACTTCGCGAGCAGCAGCTTCATCTCGCTGAACCCGGTGCAGCCGAGGATCTTGCAAAATCGAATAATACTTGATTCTGCGATGCCCAGCTCGGCGGCCATCTGCTGAATGCTGATCGAGGTAATATGTACCGGATCGGCTATGATATGGTCGGCAATCCGCTTTCCAACCTTGGAAAAAGTCGCATATTGCGACTGGATTGCAGCATAAACGTTTTTATCCATACGCTCACCTTTTATCTGTGTCATATTATGTTTTCATTGTAACACAATTCTTCCAGTTTGTGAAGAATGTACAAAAATGAACATTATTCTTTTTACAAGATGAATTATTGAATTTTATTTCATGCAGAGCTATACTTGATTACAGTCAATGGATTAGAGTTCCATTGAAAGGGTAAAAGCTGAAGCAAGAGATTACGTCCGGACAACTTCTCAAACTGCGGTTCCCCGAAAAAGCACGTTCAGTGCTCGATAAAGGGCCGCGCAGCTCCAACTGGCAGAAAAGAAAAATAAAAAAAGGACTGAGCAAAACCATGGGCAAATCCAGCAACCCGACTTTCGCGGGTGATAAGGAATTTGAGAAGATCCACCTCAAAGAAAAGTTTTCCTACGGCCTCGGCGACGTTGCCTGCAACGTTGTCTTCGCCTTGACAACCTCGCTGCTGATTTACTTCTACACCAACGTAGTCGGCATCTCTGCAGCCATGATCGGTACCATCATGCTGATCTCGCGTTTCTTCGATGGTATTTCCGATGTACTGATCGGTCACCTGGTTGACCGCACACATTCCAAGTACGGCAAGTCCCGTGCATGGATCCTCTGGATGATGATTCCGTACGGTATCGCAGCAATCCTGCTGTTCACCGTTCCGCCTGCAACGCAGATCGTAAAGGGCATTTACGTTTTCATCACCTATAACTTCTGCACTACCGTTGTTTACACCGCACTGAACCTCCCGTACGCAACGCTGGCAACCCTGATGACCCGCGACACCGACCAGCGCGCCGTTGTCAACCTGTTCCGTACCGGTATGTCTGCCCTCGGCAACATGGTCATCTCCGCAGTAACCTTCCCGCTGGTTACCCGTCTGGGTGACACCCAGCAGGCATGGATCGAGGTTTCCATCCTCTACGCCATCATTTCCATCATCATGCTGTTCATCTGCTTCAAGAACTGCCATGAGCGCGTCAAGGAAGAGACCAAGACCAAGGACGGCAAGAACGTTCCGCTCTGGATGGGCATCAAGCTCTGCGTCACCAACAAGTACTTCATCATGTTCTTCTTCCTTGCTGTGTTCCTGTCCTTCTATGAGGCAGTTACCGGCACCTGCAACGCATACTACGCACAGTACATTCTCGGCAACCGCGACCTGCTCGGCGCACTCGCATCGTTCGAGTCCATTCCGCAGATCGTTACCGTTCTTGTTCTGTCTCCGTTCATCGCAAAGTTCGGTAAGCGCAACGTAGCGCTGATCGGTGCAGTTGTCGCCGTTATCGGCACGGTCTCCCTGTTCATCAACCCGAGCGCCCTCAATCTTGCACTGTTTGCCTGCGTCATGCGCGGCATCGGCAAGGGCTGCTTCCGCGGCGTCAAGTACTCCATGCTCGCTGACGTTATCGAGTACGGCGCATGGAAGCGCGGCATCCGTGTACAGGGCCTGATGGTTTCTGCCACCACAGCCGGCCAGAAATTCGGCTCCGGTATAACGACCGCTATTTTCGGCGCCCTGATGAGCCTCGTAGGTTTCGCCGGCACCGCGACTATCAACGCAGCACAGTCTCAGATGCTGATCGGTATCTACATCATCGGCAACATCATTGCCTGGGGCGGCATCGGCGTTCTGCTGATCTTCTACAAGCTCGATAAGATCTATCCGCGCATTATTACCGAGATGAAGCAGCGCGAGGCTGCTGAGGCAGAAAAGGCCGCTGCAAACGCATAACTCAGACATGCTCTGACACTCACTAATCATCTTTTTCTTCCCTTATATGGCAACAGCCGGCGGAGTCATGTATTCTGCCGGCTGCCCCCTTATTACGCATGGCCCTATCCCGGCGCATAACAAACTTGAAAGGCGTGTAACAAGCAAATGGAAACTATGTCCTATGAAAACCGTATCGCCCTCGGCAATCTGGTACCGACGCTCGGTCAGTTCAAGGTAATGGATAAAATTCCGCAGTACCAGCAGTGCGAGGTGCACAATCTGGTCGAGGCACCGGCTGAGGTGCCCGAGGTGCTGCGCCATGTCGTGTTCAACATCGAACGCGGTCAGACGCTGCACGAGACCATCGACTTCCTCAACATGTGTCCGGACTTCAAGAACATGGACATCATCTACGCGAACGAGCTCGATGACGGCGCGGTCCGCTCGGGCAACTGCAACGTGGCGTATGAGATCGCCAAGTCCATCGGCATGAACTATGCCTATGGTCTGGAATTCATCGAGCTGGTCAACCCGAACGACAACAAGGGTTTCCACGGCAACGCCCTGTTCTCGCGCTGGCCGATCCGCTGGGCGAAGGTCGTTCACATGCCCGAGCAGTACAACTGGTACTATGACCGTCAGAAGCGCATCGGCGCGCGCGTTGCCATTGTCTGCTCGCTCGACATCGGCGGCCGGGAAGTCGGCGCGGTCAGCGTCCATCTGGAGAACCGCGCGGACAGCGAGGGCCGCGAAGCCCAGATGGCAGTCGTGTATGATGAGATCAAAAAGTCGTTCGCGCCGGACACGCCGGTCATGATCGGCGGCGACCTGAACACCAATACGTTTGACGGCAACGACATCCCGGGCTTCACCAAGCTGTTCAACGACCCGGAGCGCCTTGCCAAGCACATGGCGGCGGTCGAAAAGTACGAGCGCGTCCTGCCGCAGGCAGAGGAGAACGGCTTCTCCTACCGCGAGTTCAGCAGCACCGAAGGCACGCGCCGCAAGCCGATGCCGGGCGGCAAGAGCATGCTGCTCAAGCTGGACTGGCTGATGGCGCGCGGCATGGAATGCGTCGACCACGGCACGGTCTCGACTGAGACGAAGGACTGCACCTGGGCCGAGCCGGGCAGCGCGCTGGCGAAGTTCACAGGTCCCGAGCTGTCCGACCACAACGCCTGCTGGGCAGACTGTCGATTCGCAAAGTAACTACTAAAATCTATTGTAGAAAGCTGCACACGCTGCATACATATTGACAGCGTGTGCACTTTTTATCGAGTGAGGAGAACCTACATCAAATGAGTGGAATGATACAATACCTGCGCGAACTTCATTTCGCCTCGGTCGTAGTGCGGCTCGCCCTTGCGATGCTGCTCGGCGGCTGCATCGGTCTGGAGCGCGGACGCAAGCGCCGTCCGGCCGGTTTCCGCACCTATATGCTCGTCTGTCTCGGCGCGGCGCTGACCGTGCTGCTCAGCCTGTACGAATTTACCATGGTGACAGGGCCGTGGTCGGATATTTGCGCAGAGATCGGCATAAAAACCGACGTTTCGCGTTTCGGTGCACAGGTCATCAACGGCATCGGCTTTCTGGGCGCAGGAACCATTCTCGTTACCGGCCGTCAGCAGGTCAAGGGCCTGACCACTGCCGCTGGTCTGTGGGCGTCGGCATGCACTGGCCTTGCGGTCGGCGCAGGATTTTACGAGTGCGTGCTCATCGCATTCGCGATGATATTTCTCAGCATCCGCCTGTTCCCAATTGTGGATGCGTACATACAGGAGAACGCGCGTGACATCAATCTGTACATGGAGTTCTATTCGCTCGGGGACATCAGCACCATCATCAATCAGCTGAAATCGCAGAACGTGCAGATCTACGACATCGATATCGAGCGGAACAAAAGTGGCGAGGCGCTGCACCCAAGTGCGATCTTCTCGATCCGCCTCAATGAAAAAATACCGCACACGCAGCTTCTCTCCGATCTGGCGGAGTTGGACTGCTTTTGCGTGATCGAAGAGCTGTAAGGAGTGGACTGCTATGTTATCTGTTTTTGACGGCCTGCGCGACGTGACGACGCTTTCCGTGTTCGTGCGTCTGGCCTGCGCGCTCATCTGCGGCGGCATTATCGGTATCGAGCGCTCGTACAAGCGCCGCCCGGCCGGCTTCCGCACGCACATCCTCATCTGCATCGGCGCGGCCATCACCACGCTGACGAGTCAGTATCTGTATCTGAATATGCACTATTTTACAGATATGGCGCGCCTCGGTGCACAAGTTGTTGCGGGTATTGGCTTCATCGGTGCGGGCACCATCATCGTTACCAAGCGGCAGCGCGTCAAGGGTCTGACCACGGCGGCTGGTCTCTGGACCTCGGCCATCATCGGCCTCACCTTTGGCGGCGGCTTCTACGAGGGCGGCATTCTCGCGACCGTGTTCATCATGCTCGCCGAGCTTGTGTTCTCGCGTATCGAGTACCGCGTGCTCGAAAATGTGCCGGAGATCAATCTGTATATGGAATACGAGGACAAGCACTGTCTGGATGATGTGCTTCAGCTCTACCGCAGCTGCAATATTAAAGTGCTGAACATCCAGATTACGCGCTCGGCAGAAAACGGTGAGCATAACGCCTGCGCTATCTTTTCGCTGCGCCTGCCGCGCAGCTGCGGCGTAGAAAAGCTGCTGACACTTGTCGGCAGGCGCGAGGGAATTGTGTCGGTGGAAGAGCTGTAAACCACACCGAATTTCAAAAAACAGAAAACCAAAGCAGTGATGCGCCTCGTATTTGGAGGCTGCATTGCTGCTTTCTTTCGTTTTTACCCGATATGCCGTCGCGCAAGATGCATCACGTTGCATTCGTCCTAGTAAAGCCCTATAGCCTGCGTTGTCGGCTTGCGGCGAGTCTTAAATTATGGGATACTATATCAAAAACGGCCTGACAAGAGGAAATGAAGAAAAATATCAAGTCGCTGCAAAAAGGCAGTAAGGGTCACAGGAAAATTCCCTGCGGGGCTGAATTTGAACAATCAAATCCGTTGCTTATTACGACATCTTCTACGCAAAAAACGCAATATTGGCACCATCAAAACAAACCGGAGCGCACAGCTGAATTTCAGGCTGTACGCTCCGGTTTTTGCTGCTTAGATTGGCGTTCGTAAAAATTTCTAAAAAGTTTTTGTCAGTTTTTGAGGGCAAAGAAGGCCTGTGAACATTATCGGAAATTTCAGCGGCGGCGCGAACAGGAACGATGAGGTGCAGCATGAACGAGTTATGGACTGAGCAGGAAAACAATTTCCGAATGAATATCAGCGGCACCGAATACGAGGTGAGCACGCATTTTGACAGCAGCGGCAGGCAAAGCCTGTTTGCAGGTTTGCTTTACTGTCCGGACTGCGGCGCGAAACTTCATTGCTGTGCGGCGAAAAGCCTGAAACCCAATCAGGAATTTTATCGCTGCGCCAACTACAATTTCGGACGCGGAACGTGCAAAATCCACTATATTCGCAACGTGGTGCTTGAAGAAATCGTTCTGGAAGCGGTCAGCAGTCTGGCGGATTATGTGCGCTGCTATGAGCCGGTGTTTCTGTATTTCCTCGCTATGCAGAATAACGCGGAGCATCAAATAAATTTGAAAGTGCTCCGGCAGTCCATTGACAAAGGCGAGCAGCGTATCCGGCAGATCGACAAGGCTATCGAAGAACTGTTTGAGGCCAATATCTATGGAAAAATCACGGATGAGCGCTTTATCAAGATGACCGCACGTTACGAAGAAGAGCAGAAGAATCTGACTGCATCGGTGGAGAACTGGAAGTTAGAGCTTGAAAACGCTCAGCAGCAGAAGGTAAACGAACGCAACCGAGTGAAGGTAGACATTTACTTTACTGCCGTTGGGATGGTAAATATTCCGACCGAAACCAAGATGAAAGCCGCTATGGAGGAAATCCAGCGCAGCCGCAAGCAGGCAATCACCACATAAAAACAGCAGCGGCACAGTCCACAAATGTGAAACTGTGCCACTGCTTTATAATACTTCGTTATGGGTGCCGAGCTAATCGGATACGTCCCTTTTTTATGCTTATTTCTTCTCCAGCGCTGCCATCGCAATCTTTTCCGGCGTAATGGGAAGCTCATAGAACCGCTTGCCTACGGCATTTCGGATTGCATCCGAAATCGCCGGCAGCGGTGTATTGATAACAACCTCGCCGATGGATTTCGCACCGAACGGGCCTTCGCCCTCGTAGCTGTTCTCGAATTCCACGCGGATCTTGCCAATGTCCACGCGTGCGGGAATCTTGTACTGGAAAAGCGAATTTTCCATCGGATAGCCGCGGTCATCATAGGTGACGCTCTCGGTCAGCGTCATGCCGATGCCCTGCGCAATGCCGCCCTCGGCCTGCACGCGCGTCAGATTCGGGTTGATGGGCGTACCGCAGTCCACTGCCGCAGCGTAATCCAGCAGGGTTACCTCGCCGGTTTCGGTATCCACCTCGATCTCAGCCGCACCGACCATATACGGCGGAGGCGAAATCTCGGACGAATGCGTAACCGTCGCCTGCAGCTCGATGCTGTTGCCGTTCATGGAAGCCGTCGCAATATCACTCAGGCTAATGGTCTTGCCTGCATTTTCGCCTTCCTCTACGCGGACTTCCCTGCCGTCGAAGCTGACCTGCTCCTTATCGCAGCCGAGCAGCTTTGCGCCGAGCGCACAGATTTTGCCGCGCAGCTCGAGCGCGCACTTCTCGGTCGCCTTGCCGGTGACGTAGGTCGTACTCGAGGCATACGAGCCGGAATCATATGGCGACCAGTCGGTGTCCGCACTCAGCGTGGTAATGTTGTCAAGCGGACACTCAAGCACCTCTGCCGCGATCTGCGCAAGCGTAGTATCACAGCCGGTGCCCATGTCAGCCGCGCCGATGAGCAGCGTGTAAAAGCCCTCATCGTTGACCTTGAGCGTCGCACTGCCGACGTCCATGCTCGTAATGCCCGAGCCCTGCATCGCCATGCCCATGCCGACCGCACGAATCTTGCCGTTGCCCATGTCCCGGCACGGATACTTGTTATCCCAGTCGATCATGTCGTGCACGCGCGCCAGACAGCGGTCGAGCGCACAGCTTGTGTTCAGCTGACCGTAGTACGCGGGCATAATCTCACCCTCGTGCGTAATATTCATCTCACGGATTTTGAACGGATCCATGCCGAGGATGTTCGCCAGCTCGTTTACCGCGCTCTCCACCGCGAACAGGCCCTGCGTCGCGCCGTAGCCGCGGTACGCGCCCGCCGACATGTGATTGGTGTACACAACGTCACTCGTAAAGCGGAACGCCTCGGCCTTGCCGTACAGCGGAATCGACTTATGACCGGACAGACCGACCGTTGTCGGGCCGTGCTCACCGTACGCGCCGGTGTTGGACAGCGTGTGCAGGTCGATGCCGCGCACGATACCGTCCTTGTTTGCGCCCAGACGGACGTGCATTTCCATCTCGTGGCGCGGCGAAGATGCAATCTGGCTCTCCACGCGGCTGAAGATGATCTTGGACGGCTTTTTCGTCATCCAGGTGACAAACGCCGGATACACCGCGCTGACCGCGGTCTGCTTGGCGCCGAAGCCGCCGCCGATGCGCGGCTTGGTGACGCGCACCTTGCTTTTGGGGATATGCAGTGCGTTCGCCACGATTCGGCGAGTGTGGAACACGATCTGCGTTGAGCTGATGATATGCAGGCGGCCGTAGGTGTCAATCTCGCAGTAGGTGCGGAAGGTTTCCATCATCGCCTGCTGGCATGCCTGCGTGTGGTACACGCGGTCGATAACGACATCGCAGTCCGCGAGGACCGCATCAATATCACCGTTGCCGCATTCATCGTGCGCGCACAGGTTGCGCTTGTTATCCGCGCCGACCGGTGCAAGGCTCTCCCAGTTGTCCTCCGGATGCACGAGCACCGGATTGTCCTTTGCGGTGTGGAAATCGAGCACCGGCTCGAGCACCTCGTACTCCACCTTGACCAGCTTCATCGCCTTATCCACGCATTTTTCGTCCGCACCGGCGAGAATCGCCACCACATCGCCTACAAAGCGCACATGGCGGTCGATAACAAGGCGGTCATACGGACTCGCCTCCGGATAGGTCTGACCGGCCTGCGTGTAGCGGCGGCTGTCCTGGTCTACGTCCTCCCATGTGAAGATGGCCTCCATGCCGGGGACTTTCATCGCGGCGGTCTTGTTGATAGACTTGACGATGGCGTTCGCATGCGGCGAGCGCAGCAGCTTGACGCACAGGCAGTCGCGCGGCGTTACATCGTCCACATACACCGGCTGGCCGGTGACGAGCTGCATCGCATCCTTTTTGCGGAGCGGCTGATTGACTACCTTCACTGTGCGTCCTCCTCTCTCTGCTTTTTCCAGTCAAGATAGGCGCGGATACCGCGCAGCTGTCCCTCATAACCCGAGCAGCGGCACAGATTGCCCGCCAGATATTCCTTGATCTCCTCATCGGTCGGGTCCTGCTTTTCGCGGAACAGCGCGATTGCGTTCATCATAAAGCCGGGATTGCAGAAGCCGCACTGCTCCGCACCCTGATCCGCGATGAACGCGCCGAATTCGGCGGCTTCGCCCTGCAAGCCCTCCAAGGTCGTGATCGTATGTCCGCTTGCACGCGCTGCCAGCACCGAGCAGGACAGCACCGGCTTTTCGTCCATAAATACAGTGCACAGACCGCAGTTTGCGGTCTCGCAGCCGCGCTTGACGCTCAGGCAGCCATGATTTCGAACAAAGTCGATGAGCAGCGTGTCCGCCGCCACATCGTCTGCTACTTTCTTTCCATTCAATGTCATTGTGATCAGCATATCCGTTCCCCCTTACTCTGCATCGAGCGCGTGTGCCGCGCGGCGCACCAACACACCCGCGAGGTGTCTGCGATATTCTGCACTGCCGCGCAGGCTGCTGCCGGTCTTGATTTCCGCCCGAACGGCTTCCGCCATCTGCTCCGCCGTTTTATCCACAGGCTGTGCATAAATCTGTGCGCGTGCCGGACGGGCACCAATGGCGAACCGATAGCCGTTCTCATCCTTAACGGACGCACAGGTCAGCACCGGAATGTCGGTCTGGCTGATGCGCACGGACTGGTAGTTGAATTTCGCATTTTTCTTGGGCACGATAATGCGCACCAGAATATCGCGGTCCTTGGGTCTTTCGGCGTACTCGGAAAGCGGCACAATGCCGCCCTTGTACAGCTCTACCTGTGCGTCCAGCACGAGGAACATGGTCAGCACATCGGAAAAGCCAAACCGGCTGTACAGGCTGCCGCCGACGGTCGCCAGATTGCGAAGCTGCACGCCGACAATGTGGCGCACGGATTCACGCATAGCACCGTTCGTGTAGGCTGCCAGTCCTTCGTGCAGCTCCAGCGTGCGCAGCGAGGCCATCGCACCAATCCGGAACTCGGTTTCGGTCTCCTCGATGGTGTCCAATCCCAGACCGGACAGGTCGATTGCCGTGCCGACATTCAGCGTCTCCATCTTGAGCCAGATCATGCCGCCGATCACGCGGTTGGACTTTTTCTGGTTGAGCGTATACGCTTCCTCGAGCGACTCGGCTTTTTTGTATTCCCGTATCGTCAACATACGTTATATCCTCTCTCTTTCAGGGGAATGTGTTATCTTTTCAGTATACTACTTTTATTTTACCACAAAATCTGCTATAATGCCGTTGTGAATATCAAAATACAACGGAAAAGAAAAAGTTGTGGGAAAGGAGCCGCCATGCAGCCAAATATCCGCGTGATGCTGTTCGATGAGGACGGCGAACGCTTTTTCGGTGAGGGACCGTGCCGTCTGCTGCATGCCATCGAGCAGACCGGATCGCTTCGCGCCGCCGCACAGTCCATGCAGATGGCATATACCAAGGCGCTCGGACTCGTCCGTCATGCCGAACAGGTGCTCGGTTTTGCGCTCACCGAGCGCAAAATCGGCGGCAAAGGCGGCGGCGGCAGCGTACTCACCGACGAGGCAAAGGAGTTTCTCTATCGCTATGAGCAGTATCGTGACGCCTGCAAACAGGCAGGAAAACAGCTCTATCCGCAGTTTTTCCCCGATGAAAAGTGAAATCGGATGTGTGATCATGGCATCCGGCCTGGCAAAACGGTTTGGCTCCAACAAGCTGCTCGCCGAATTTGACGGAAAACCGCTGCTCTGCCGTGCGTTTGCCGTGACAGAGGGGTTTCACCGCGTGGTCGTTACCCGCTCGACCGAGGTGCAGGCATTGTGTAAAAAATACGGCATTCCCGTCCTGCACCATGCCCATCCACTTCGCAGCGACACCGTGCAGCTTGGACTGGAGTACCTGCTGCCGCGGTTTCCTGCCATGTCCGGCTGCGTGTTTCTGCCGGGTGATCAGCCGCTGCTGACGAGGAAAACACTCTGCTGTATGGTGTCGGCATTCTGCGCAGAACCCGACCGGAAATCGCAGATTTTCCGTCTATGCGAGCCGCAAAGCGGTACGCCGGGCAGTCCGGTGCTGTTCGGCGCGGATTATTTTGAGGAACTGCGTTCTCTTCCCGAGGGCAGGGGCGGCGGCGTGGTCGTCAAGCGGCATGCGGAAAAGGTAACGCTGTTTCCTGCTCGACATCCGGCAGAATTGATGGACGCGGATACACCGGACGTTCTCGCAGAATTAAAAACGATTTTTCAAAACGATTCATTTTATCGGTAATGCCAACCATTTGATGTGGCGTTATGTGGGTGCACCTTGTGCGCCCCTACGGTTACGTTTGTGCAGTCGGTTTACACGGTGCGCCGAGGTCGTCGCACCCTACAGTATCATTTTACGCCTCTCTCCATCGGAATGGCGAATGGTTGACCGTTACGATCATTTTCCATCCTCAATTCTCCATTCTCAATTAAAAACCCCGGAAAGAACTTCTTTCCGGGGTTTTGCATTATGCTTCGGTTTTCTTATCCTTCGGGAGCACGATATTGAGCAGAATCGCAACAAATGCTGCCGGTACAATACCGGAACCGCCAAAAATCAGCTGAACCGCCTGCGGCGCCTGTGCCAGAATGGTCATATTGGCACCCATGCCGTAGCCGACACCCAGAGCAACCGACACGATGGTCAGATTACGCGGCGTCATCTCCTCCTTGGTGATCAGCTGGATACCGCTGATAACAATGGACGAGAACATCATAACAGCCGCACCGCCGAGCACGGACTGCGGCATAATGGACACGATCGCGCCCAGCTTCGGAATCAGACCGCACAGAATGAGGAAGATTGCACCGACGGACAGGGCGCCGCGGTTGACAACCTTGGTCATGGTAACAAGGCCTACGTTCTGGCTGAACGAGGTATTCGGCAGTACGCCGAACAGTGCCGCAAACGAGGAACCCAGACCGTCGCAGGCTACGCCGCCGGACAGCTCCTTGTCGGTTGCCTCACGGCCCATACCGCCTTCCATAACGCCCGAAATATCGCCGACGGTCTCGACCGCGGTAACAATAAACATAACCAGCACCGGCAGGATGGCGCGCAGATCAAACACCGGCTTTACCGGCATCAGCTTCGGGATGGCAAACCAGCTGGCCTGTGCTACCTTGTCCCAGTTGAGTACCCATGCCTTGGTGAATTCTACACCGTCCGCGTCAACTGCGGTGGTCGGCAGAACAAAACCCATGATGATTGCCGCAATGTAGCCCGCAATAATGCCGACAAAGATCGCGGACGAGCCAAGGAAGCCCTTGCAGCCGTGCTTGACGACCAGAATAACCACCAGCACGAACAGCGCCAGCAGCAGATTTTCCATCGAGCCGAAATCCTTCGCGGAGTTGCCGCCGCCGAAGGAATTGATGCCGACCGAGATCAGCGACAGACCGATACTCAGCACGACCGTGCCGGTAACGACCGCCGGAAAGAATTTGCGCAGCGGCTTGAGGAAAAAGCCAAGTATCGTCTCAAACAGGCCGCCGAGAATGGACGCGCCCATAATCGCGCCATACGCAATCACACCGCCGCCCATGGTAGCCGCAACGCTGTTGAACACGCCGATAAAACCCGAGCTTGTACCCATGATGATCGGCACCTTGCCGCCGATCGGGCCGATGGAAAACAGCTGCACCAGCGTTACCACGCCGGCCACGAACATCGCGTTCTGCAGAACGCTTACCTGCAGGTCCGCGAACTCGCCGCCTGCAATGCCGCACGCACCCATGATGATGAGCAGCGGCGTCAGGTTGCCGACGAACATCGCAAAAACGTGCTGCAGTCCCAGCGGAATCTTGCGCGACAAAGGCATTTTTGCCTCAAAATCGTGCGCTGCGTCCATAGAAATTTTCTCTTGCATACCCACACTCCTTTGTGTTGTCCTGTAAAGTGCCGTGCCATTCATTCCCCTTAGCAAAACACTTTCTGATTTCATGCAAATAGATTATAACAAAAACAAATTCCTATGTAAATGGATTGCGCGGACAGACGCAGGATTTTGGAGGTATGCGCAAAAATTTACGTTCTGCGACCTGTTTCCTTAACAATTTCCCGAATCCGCGCAAAAGGAAAGGAACAACGCACACAGGCATTGTCCCTTTTCGTATCGTTTCGAATTTCTGATTAACCCAGTCTTTCCTTGCGCTCGCGTCCGTCTCTCAGCAGAATGGTCAGTTCCTCGCGGTCTCCTGCACGGATGGCCTTGCGGTATTCGTCAAGGTGCTTGATGACCTCGTCAATCTCCTGCGCGAGCGGTTCTGCGTTGCACAGGAACAGCTCGCTCCACATGGTCTCATTCAGCTTGGCAACACGCGTCAGATCCTTGTAGCTGCCCGCCGAATAGCCGTTGTGCTTATCCGCCTCCGGACTTTTGATGTACGCCGAGGAAACCACATGCGCCAGCTGCGAGGTAAACGCGATCATGTGATCGTGCTGCTGCGCGGTGCAGCGCACGGTCTGGCCGAAGCCGAGCGACATGAAGTACGCCTCCAGTTGTTCAAGCACACGCTCGGTGCTGCTCTTGGTCGGCACAAAGATCATGCTCGCACCGTCAAACAGGGTCGGCAGGGCAAAATCCAGACCGGAGAACTCACGGCCCGCCATCGGGTGACCGCCGACGTAGTGCACACCGGCGTCAAGCGCCGCCTGCTCCAGATGATCGACCATGAACTGCTTGACGCCGACCATATCGACGATCACGCAGCCCTTTTTCATCTTCGGCATGTTCTCGAGCAGCCAGTCCACCGTTGCCTGCGGGTACAGGCCAATGATAACAAGGTCAGCCTCCTTGTACAGTGCTTCGGTCGCAATCGCGTCAATCGAGCCGTCAGCCAGTGCCTGCTCTGCGGTCGCGCGCGTGCGGTTCCAGCCCAAAACGCGGCTGAGTGTGCGCGCCTTGATGGTTTTCGCCATCGAGCCGCCCATCAGGCCCAGACCGGCGATGAGTACGGTATCAAACATGAATGGGTTCCCCCTGTCTTTTGTTTTTTATTCAGTTAAAGTTTATAACGGCAGACAGGGTTTGTCAAATAAAATTGAGAATTGAAGATGGAGAATTGAAAATGAATGTTGAGATAAAAACTTATCACAAAGAGATGAAGCCATCGCGTTCATTCTCCATTTTCCATTCTCAATTCTCCATTATTTTTTGGGTCTTGGATTAACGCTGCAAATCCGGTGCCAAAGCGGTGTCACTCTGCACACGATAAAAACGAGCAGCGCACCCGCGAGATTGAGGATAAGATCATCCACATCGCACGAGCCCGTTCCGGTGTACACCTGCAGCACCTCCACCGCCGTGATGCTCAGCGTGAGCGACGCCGTGAAGAAGAAAATGCTTCTCTGCCAGCGGAACAGTGCGGGCAGAAATACACCCATCGGCGCAAACGCGATCAGGTTGCCTGCCAGATTGAGCACCACAAGCCGCAGCGAGATATTGCCGTAGCCGTAGGCCAGCAGGTAATTTTTCACCGTGCGGAGCGGCTCCAGATTCACCATATCGAGCGAGGTATGACCAAATCCGCGGCCGAACGCGTTATCGAAAAACAGCACATTTAACAGCACCCATATGTAGTACAGAAACAGCGCCAGCATGTACAGCCGCCGCCGTATCGGACGCGTATTGTCCGGTACGCCGCAGAACAGCGCAGCACGCAAAAGTACCGCAAAAATCGCTGCAAACACGAATTTCTGCTCGGGTGCAACGGTGATTCCGGGTGCTAACTCATAATAGATGTTGAAGCACAGAAATACCGCTGTCAGCAGTACCGCTATGCCGCGAATCAAATTCTTCAAAAGGAGATTCTCCTTTGTATTGGAATATCATAGGGCGGGAGTCCCCGCCCTATGTCATAAATTCTGTTACAGACTCTCCGCTTCCTTGAGCCACAGCGCGGACACTGCGTCCGACGGCATACGCCAGTCGCCGCGCGGCGAAAGCGTTACGGTACCGACCTTCGGGCCGTCCGGCAGGCAGGAGCGCTTGAACTGCTGCGTAAAGAAGCGGCGCATAAAGGTCGTCAGCCACTTCTTGATGGTCGCATCGTCATACACGCCTGCAAAGGTCTTGTGCGCGGCGCGGAAGATCTTGCGCGGCGGATAGCCAAAGCGCAGCATATAATACAGGAAAAAGTCGTGCAGCTCATACGGGCCGACCAGATCCTCGGTCTTCTGGCTGATTTCGCCGTCCTTGGGCGGCAGCAGCTCGGGAGATACCGGGGTATCGAGCACATCCTGCAAAACGTCGGACAGCTCGCCGAGCGTGCGGTCGGCCTCATAGGCAACAAGGTAGCGCACCAGCGTTTTCGGGATAGAGCCATTCACGCCGTACATACTCATGTGGTCGCCGTTGTAGGTCGCCCAGCCGAGCGCCAGCTCGGACAGGTCGCCCGTGCCGACCACCATGCCGCCGTTCTTGTTGGCGAGGTTCATCAGCACCAGCGTGCGCATGCGCGCCTGACCGTTCTCAAAGGTAACAGACAGATCGTCCTTGGACTGGCCGATGTCCATGAAATGCTGATCGACCGCCGCCTTAATGTCCACGGTCTTGAGCGTAACGCCATAGGCTTCCGCCAGCTTTTCGGCGTTGCCCTTGGTACGGGCGGTTGTGCCGAAGCACGGCATGGTGACAGCCAGAATGCCCTTGCGGTCGAGTTCGAGCATATCGAATGCGTGTACGAGCACGATAAGCGCGAGTGTCGAATCCAGTCCGCCGGACAAACCAACAACCGCCGTTTTCGCGTGTGTATGGCGCAGACGGGTGGCAAGGCCGGTCGCCTGCAGCGTCAGAATCTCCTCGCAGCGTTCATCGCGGAGCGCCTTGTTCGCCGGAACGAACGGCGTGCGCGGGAATGTACGGTCAGCAAGGTCGTTCTCCACCGGCTCGAGCGAGAACGAGAACACGCCGCCCTCGATAGACTCGAATGTGTTCATGCGCTGACGCTCGTGCGCCAGACGCTGGAGGTCGATATCCGCGTAAATGATGCCCTGCGAGAACATCTTGCTCTCGGACAGCAGTGCGCCGTTCTCCGCGATGAGGTCGTGGCCCGCAAAAACGAGGTCCTGCGTGGACTCACCGAAACCGGCATCTGCATACAGGTACGCACACAGCAGTCGGCCGGACTGCTGACGAACAAGGTCGCGGCGATAGCCTGCCTTGCCGATGATCTCATCCGAAGCAGACAGGTTGACGATAATGTGCGCGCCCATCTGCGCCAGCGCGGTGGACGGCGGATTGGGCACCCACAGGTCCTCGCAAATTTCTACGCCAAACGTGAACAGCGGCTGCTCATCGCACTGAAAAATGCTGTCGGTCACGAGCGGTACACAGACGGTCTCGCCGTCCGCATTCTTCACGTCTACACCCTCCATACCGCCGGACAGGGTGTCCGCAGACACGAAATGGCGCTGCTCGTAGAACTCCGAGTAGTTTGGAAGATGGGTTTTCGGCACGAACGCCAGCACGTCACCGGCATTGACGACAGCGGCCACATTATACAGCTTGCCGCGCAAGCGCAGCGGCAGACCGACTACGATGACAGCCGCAAGCTCTGCGGTCTCACGGCAGACCGTGTTCAGCGCGTCCAGCGCACCCTCGAGCAGCGTTTCCTGCAAAAACAGGTCGCCGCAGGTATAGCCGGTCAGGCACAGCTCGGGGAACGTGATGAGCTTCGCGCCCTTTGCGGCGGCCTCCTTCGCCAGCTTTACGATCTCAGAGGTATTATATGCACAGTCCGCGACGTGCAGATCAGGCGTTGCCGCGGCAATTTTGATAAATCCATCTCGCATCGGTGATGCTCCTTCCAGTGGAATAGTCCAGATAGAGTTAGTATACCTCTTTTTGTACCTTTGTGCAAGAGCGGCTGTACCAGACATAGGTATAAAACGCGTGCCTATCGTTTGAACTGGCGGGCTGAGGGCAGCCCGCCGTATGACCCATCTGCACATTGTGTATCCGCAGGGGCGAGCAATGCTCGCCCAGGCAACGTTGAATCACACGAGTCTTGAGCGCACACTGTGCGTCCCTACGATATAACCTCTGCAAACCATACACAATCTGTCCTGCAAAATGACGAAATGGAGAATGAACCCGCCACGTTCATTCTCCATTTTCAATTACTTACCGATCCACAACCGGAATCTCAGACTCATCCTTTTCATCCAGATGCTTCAGATAATGCTTTGTCTCTGCCGCGATCACGCCGGAGAGCAGCAGCACAGCGATCAGGTTCGGGATGGCCATGAGTGCATTCAGCACGTCCGCAATAGTCCACACAAGGTCGAGCGCAAGCACGGGTGCGCACACAACGACCGCGATAAACAGCACCTTATACGGCAGAATTGCCTTTTTGCCGAGCAGATACTCAGCGGCACGCTCGCCGTAGTACGACCATCCGAGGATGGTGGAGTACGCGAACGTAATGATGCTGACCATCAAAATCAGCGGACCGATATACGGAATCTGTGCGAATGCCGCCGTGGTCATCTGACCGCCGTTTGCCATGTTTTCCACGCTGACCGCCGGATTTTTCATCATCGAGGAGACGAGCACCAGACCGGTCATCAGGCACACGACAACCGTCGTCCAGAAGGTGCCGGTCGCGGAAACGAGCGCCTGCCGCACCGGATTGCGCGTCTGCGCCGCGCTGGCAACCAGCGGCGCCGAGCCCATACCGGACTCATTCGAGAACAGGCCGCGTGCCACGCCGTACTGCAGCGCCAGACGGATACCGCCGCCGACCAGTCCGCCGGTCACAGCGCCCGGCTTGAACGCCAGCACAAAAATGGCCTTGAGAGCCGGCAGCAGAAAATCGTAGTTGGCGCACAGAATAACGATGCAGCCGACCACATAGAACAGCGCCATCAGCGGCACCAGTTTTTCGCACACAACTGCAATGGATTCAATGCCGCCAATAATGATAATCGCGGTGATAATGCCGAAAATAATGCCGATTGCGATACGCGGCAGGCTGATGGGAAGGTTGGTCTCCAGCACCTCGGCAATCGCGTTGATCTGCGTGCCGCAGCCGATGCCAAACGAGGCGAGCATGGCGAACAGCGCAAACAGCACCGCCATCACCTTGCCGAACTTCTTCCACTTGAGGCCGCGCTCAAGCGCGTACATCGCACCGCCCATCATGCGGCCGTCCGCGGTCTGCACGCGGTACTTGACCGCGATCAGACTCTCCGCGTACTTTGTGGCAATGCCGAACACACCGGTCAGCCAGCACCACAGCACGGCACCCGGTCCGCCGAGATAGATAGCCGTGCCGACACCGATGATGTTGCCCGTGCCGATGGTAGATGCGAGTGCGGTCGTCAGCGCCTGAAACTGACTGACGTCACCCGGCGAATCCGGGTCCTTTGTCACCGACAGGCGGATGCCGGTTAAGGTCTTGCGCTGGATGAAGCCCGTGCGGAACGTCATAAAAATATGCGTACCGCACAGCAGCACCAGCATGGGCAGACCCCAGATCCAGCTGTCGATTTTGTTCATTAACGCAGCAAATACTTCCATGTATCCGATTCCTTCCTCACTTTTCTTCTCTTTCGGACAAGAGAAGGCGCTTACCCCCATTTTGTTCGGATAAGCGTCGTAGACCTATATTATATCGAATTTTTCGAAAATATGCAAGCATATTCGTGCATATTCGACACTTTTTCGGCATTTGACGCGATATTGCGCGTTCTCCTATCGTATGCTATAATCGTATCGAATTAAAAACTATCGAGGTGTTCCCTATGAACTCTGTGAATTATAAACGGCTGGAAAAGAGCCTGACCGACGTCATCCAGGAAGCACAGCTCAAGATTGGCTACGACCACCACCCGATCACGCTGTATTATCCCACGGAATCCGTGGCGCGTCTGCTCGGCACACCAGAGGAGGACGCGGACAGCACCGAGCGTGCGCTCGCTTCCCTTTCCGCGCACACCGCCGACACACTTGGCGCAATCCAAGTCACCCGCGATGACAAGCGCTTCTGCTTCCACATTTCCGCAGAAGGCACACAGTATGTGCATGAACAGCTGCCGGATCCCGCGTTTCTGCGTGCATTTCTGCAGGTAATGCGCGGTCTGACGGTCAGCTTTGACGATATTCTTGCGGTGTTCCATCAGTTTTCCGACAAAGTGCACTGCGAGAAGCTCGAGGGCAACGAGGAGTTTGACTACCTCGTATACTTCGAGGACGGCACACCGGACAGCTACCGCTACTGCATCAAGCTGGATGATGACGGTGACGCCGTCTATCACCGCTTTACGCCGGAGGATTATGCGGCGTTTGGGTTCTAAATCTCCATATAAGCATGAAAAAAGGACGCTCAAGGAGCGTCCTTTCTGTTTTGCGGTTTTACTGAGCGGCTTCAGTATCAGCCGTCTGGGCCTTGTCCGTCGAGGACTGGCTGTCGGTCGCGGATTGATCTTCGCTCTGCGCGTCCTTAGTCTGCGCATTACCGTCATCATCCGATGTATCGCTGTTCAGAACAGTCTGCACGTCAGCCGGCAGATAGTCCTTAGTGTTATCATAGGTAATCTCATCGTAAGCATCGGTGGTCTGGATGTCAGCCTCGTCGATCCACTGCTGCATCATCTCGTCGATCGAGCCGGCAGTGCCCTTTTCGGAAGCAACAGCCGCAATGATGGAATCGCGCATGTTCTCGAACTCATCCTGATTCAGCTCGCAGCGCTTGATGATATGGTAGCCGTACTGGCTCTTAACCAGGCCGGAAACTTCGCCTTCCTGCAGAGCCTTGGCAGCGTTGTAGAACTCGTCTACCATCTGACCCTCGGTGAAGGTATAGCCCTTGGCATACTGTGCTTCGCCTGCATCCTCGTTCTTCTCGGTCAGCAACGCGTCAAAGTCCTCGCCGTTGTTCAGGCGATCCAAAACAGCCTGTGCTTCCTTCTTTGCTTCCTCATCGGTGCGGGTGGTCTCGCCGGTGGACGGATTCTTAGTCAGAATGAGGATGTGCTTTGCAGTGATGTAGTTGTCATCGAAATACTTCTGCAGCTCGTCATCGCTCGGAACACTTACGCCGTTCTCGCCGAAGTAGTAATCCTTCAGCACCTGTGCGCATGCGCTGACATACTGGTAGTTATTGTAGTGGTCCATGTCAAAGCCGATCGAAGCCAGGCGCTGCAGATAAGCGTCCTCGCCGCCGAGCTGCTCCGCATTCTGCTTATTTGCCGTAACAATGTTCTTCTTCTGGCTGTACGACAGGGACAGGCCCAGCTCATCCATCTTCTGCTTAACGATATGGATCAGAGCGACCTGCTGCTTTGCGGACTCCTTTGCGGCATCGCCGAATGTAGATGCCATATTCTTCTCAGAGAGACCGTACATAGCGTACATCTGCTGATAATTGATGATCTGGCTCATCATATAGCTTGCATACTCATCCGCGTGGATTTCCTCGCCGTTGACCGTCATAACGACCGGTGCATCGCTTTTCAGCTCCTGATAATCCACCACAAAGGTGGATGCGCCGTATGCGGTTGCGCTCATAACGACAGCCAGCATAACGACCAGCGCAACGATGCGCTGCACTAACTTGCTCATATTACTATGCTCCCTTTTCTGTATTTTACGAACGCTATCAGTATAACACTATTTCGGAACAGGCACAAGCGAAAACACAGAAACATCACAAATTTCGCTGCCCGCTGGGGACGGCGTACCCACGCCGCGGGTGCAAAAGGGTAGACACCTGCGGTTTCTACCCTCTTGACTCCCGTTTCCCTTTGTTTCTTAGCCCGGCGCAGACCAGAGACCGGTGACCACTTCGAGAAGGAGAACGGCAGTCGGGTTACTCTTGCGTATCTTTCGTGAAATATTCGCAGTTCACAGATAGCTTACTGCTACACAGACGGTTTACTCTCCGCAGGCGCGACATACCCGTGTCGCGCAACTCATTGGCCTGGCAGCTACAGACAGCACCTGCGAATTTCATCTGATGATAAATGTTATACCGTAGGGTGCGCCGACTCGGCGCACCCTTTCTAACGAAAAAACACCCGTAAAATGCAAAAATGGAGAATGAAAACCATCTGGTCAATTCTCCATTCTCAATTACTGCAAACAAAAAGAGAACCGCTTCCGCGGTTCTCTTTGTTCATTTCGCGTCAAACCCTTGACGGATAACCTCAAACAGCTCATTGATACGCTCATAGCGTCCCTTGAGGTACAGCCAGCCGAACAGCGCCTCGAGTGCAGTCGCGTAGGCATACTCTGCCACGGAGGCTGACTTCGGCACGGATTTCGGCTTTGCGTTGCGTCCGTGACGCAGAACGGTCTGCTCGTCTTCATCGAGCATAGGCTGAATACGCTTTACCGCTTCCGCCTGCGCGGACGCACGAACAAGCTGGATCGTACGGCTGTGCAGGTTTTTCGCGGTCTGAGTGCCGCCGCACGCCAGATGCGTGCGCACGAGTATCTCATAAACAGCGTCGCCCACATGGGCGAGTGCAAGACTCGTCATGCGGGCGATCGCAGCGTCATCCAGCACAGGGTGCAGATGATCGGTCATTACTTGTCCTCAGCAGCCTTTGCTTCAGCGGCCTGCTTTGCAGCCTCAGCCTTAGCCTTGGCAGCAGCAGCCTGCTTAGCCTGCATTTCCTTGAACTTGGCCTTCTCTTCCTCGGTCGGAACCGGCTCGATGCAGCCCTTCGGGCATGCCTTGGTGCACATCTTGCAGTTCTTGCACTTGTCGTAGTCGATCTTGGCAACGCCGTCTACTACGTGAATTGCATCGAACTTACAGGTCTTCTCGCACATCTTACAGCCGATACAGCCGTTGGAGCAAACCTTCATTACTTCCGGACCCTTGTCCTTGTTCACGCAGTTAACGTGAACCTTCTTGACCTCGGATACCAGGTTGATGATCTTCTTCGGGCAGGTGGAAACACACTTGCCGCAGGCAACACACTTGTCGGTGTCAACCTTTGCAACGCCGTCCACAATGTGGATTGCGTCAAACGCACAGGCCTTTACGCAGGAGCCGAGACCCATGCAGCCAAAGGAGCATGCCTTCGGGCCGCTTGCTACACGCATTGCAGCGTTGCAGTCCTGCAGACCCTCGTAGTTTGCCTTGTCCTTTGCGTTGCAGCCGCCATTGCAGTAAACGTGTGCAACCTGACGGTCGCCGGCAGCAACCTCAACGCCGAGTACCTTTGCGATCTTCTCAGCCGCAGCAGCACCGCCGACCGGGCAGCCGTTTACCGGCGCACGGCCCTCTACGATTGCAGCAGCCAGACCGTCACAGCCCGGGAAGCCGCAGCCGCCGCAGTTAGCGCCCGGCAGGCACTCGCGTACCAGCGGGACGCGCTCGTCAACCTCTACGGCGAAAACCTTAGCGGCAACGCCGAGCAGGATTGCGAAAACGATACCCATGATGAACAGTACCGCTACCGCGTAAATAACATTTTGCATATCCATTTCTTGTGTCCTCCCTTACCAAATCGACAGGCCGGAGAAGCCCATGAAGGACATAGCCAGCAGCGCTGCTGCAACCAGCGAGATCGGGAAGCCTTCAAAGCACTTCGGGCACTTGGAAGTAGCGTCCAGACGCTCACGGATGGAAGCGAACAGCACGATTGCCAGCGTGTAGCCGACACCGGCTGCAACGCCGTATACCAGAGAGCCGATGAAAGAATAGCTGTTGGAAATGTTGGTCTTAGCAGCACCGAGCACCGCACAGTTGGTGGTGATCAGCGGCAGGAAGATACCGAGCGCAGAGTACAGCGACGGCATAGCCTTCTTCATGAACATCTCGACGAACTGAACCAGCGTTGCAATTACGAGAATGAACGCGATGGTCTGCATGTAGCCCAGACCCAGGGGTTCGAGAATGAAGTACTGTACAGCCCACGATGCTGCGGAAGCGATTGCCATAACGAAGATAACCGCCATGCCCATGCCGAGCGCGGTGTCGGTCTTCTTGGATACGCCGAAGAACGAACAGCAGCCGAGGAACTGAACGAGAATGTAGTTATTGACCAGGATTGCCGCGATTGCGAGCGACAGGATATCGGTCAAACCCATAGAGGCAGGTAAATTAAACACTTACTTGTCCTCCTTTCGAGCCATGATCTTCTGGATCGCAGCCAGGATGAAGCCCATCATGAGGAAGCCGCCTGCCGGCAGGATCATCATGACCATCGGGTTGGAGTGGAAGAACGGAACTGCGATGCCGTTTACGCCGTTAACGTAACCGGACAGGATGGTGCCTGCGCCGAGCAGCTCACGGAAGAAGCCCATGAGTACCAGAGCGAAGGTGAAGCCCAGACCCATTACAACACCGTCGAGTGCGGACGGCAGAACCTTGTTCTTGGAAGCATACGCCTCGGCACGGCCGAGGATGATGCAGTTTACTACGATCAGCGGCAGGAACAGACCAAGGGACGATGCCAGCGACGGCAGGAATGCCTGCATGGACAGGTCGATCATGGTTACGAAGGTTGCGATGATCGTGATGAATGCTGCGATACGGATCTTATCCGGGATAATTCTGCGCATCGCGGAAATAACGATATTGGAGCAGATGAGAACGACGGTAGCCGCCGCGCCCATGCCGATCGCATTCTGCAGAGAAGTGGTGGTTGCCAGCGTCGGGCAAAGACCGATCGTCTGCATGAAAACCGGGTTATCGAGGATAACGCCCGATTTCAGCTGTTCAGAAAATTTCATTTGGCTTTTCCTCCTTAACCCAGAGTAGCGACATATGCTGCCGCAGTATTAACGCCGTCAGTTACAGCACGGGAGGTGATGGTAGCGCCGGTGATCGCATTGATCGTGCCGCCGTCCTTGGCCACCTTGAGCTGACCGTCAGCAGTCTGACCTGCAAACTGGGTGATCCAGTTCGGGTCTGCCTGGCTCTTCGCACCGAGGCCCGGGGTCTCAGCGTGAGAGGTTACCTTTGCACCTGCAACGGTGCCGTCCGCATTGATGCCGACGATCATCGTCAGGTTGCCGCCGAAGCCCTTCGGCTCTACCTGTACGCAGTAGCCGATCTCTTCGCCGTCCTTGGTTGCCTTGTAAACGCCGTCGATCTGAGCAGCGGTACGACCTGCCGGCAGGGTTACGCCAGCGGCTGCAACGTCCTCAGCGGACAGTGCGGTGTCGAGATCCTCGAAATCAGCGTCCGGGATGATCTCTGCCATTGCTGCGTTGCGGGTTTCGATACCGTTCTGGGTGATCTTATCCGCGGTTACACCGTTGATAACGCCCAGCAGCAGTGCACAGATGAACGTGATGAGGCCCAGTACGACGACAAGCTGTACGATGCCGCCTTCCTTTTTGCTGTTATCCATGATTTACTGCGCCTCCTTCTTAGCCTTGTCAAGCTGATAGCCGAACTTGCGCGGATGGGTCTTCTTGTCGATTGCCCAAACCAGCGTGTTCATGATCAGAATGGAGTAGGATACGCCCTCCGGCAGACCGCCGAAGTAGCGGATGAATACCGTCAGCAGACCGCAGCCAACGCCGAAGATGATCTGGCCCTTCGGGGTAACCGGGCTGGTAACGTAGTCGGTAGCCATGAAGATCGCGCCGAGCATCAGGCCGCCGGACAGTACCTGGCTGAGCATCCACTGTACGCGGGAAACATCGCCGGACAGCGGGAACAGGAAGGTGATGACAGCAACAGTAAGGATGTAAGCTGCCGGAATGTTGATGGTGATAACCTTGCGCCACAGCAGGTAAACGCCGCCTGCCAGCAGAGCCAGCGCGGAGGTCTCACCGATAACGCCGCCGGTCTGACCGAGCAGCATCTCCAGCAGGCCGGTATCAGCCGGTACAGCACCGGTCTTAAGGGTAGCCAGCGGAGTTGCGGTGGAGATTGCGTCGGTAACGGTTACGTTGCCGAACAGCGGCAGATTTGCATGCGGAGCAGTCCAGGTGGTCATGAAACCAGCCCAGGATGCCATCATGAACGCACGGGCACCGAGTGCCGGGTTCATAAAGTTCTTGCCGATGCCGCCGAACAGCATCTTAACAACGATGATGCCGAACAGAGCACCGAAAGCGCTCAGCCACAGCGGAGCTGCAACCGGAATGTTGAATGCGATAAGTACGCCCGTAACCAGGCAGGACAGGTCGCCTACGGTGTTCGGGTGATGAACGATTTTGTTGTAAATGGTCTCAAACACAAGGCTTGCCACCATTGCAATAACAACATGGATCAGCGCACGAGCGCCGAAGGTGTAAACTGCAACCGCCAGTGCCGGAACAAGTGCGATGAGCACATCGAGCATAAGGCTCCGGGTGTCATCATCCGCCTTGATATGCGGCGAGGAGGTTACGACTACTTTGCTAAGATCATAAGCCATTTTCGTTTTCCTCCTTACTTGTTCTCTGCGGGCTTTTCAGCCTCTGCCTTTGCAGCAGCCTCCGCCTCGGCCTTTTTCTTCTCAGCCTCAGCCTTGGCGCGCTCTGCAGCACGCTTAGCCTGGATCTTGCCCTTGGTCAGACGGAACTGTGCAACCAGCGGGATACGAGCCGGGCAGACATAAGCGCAGGAGCCGCACTCGATGCAGTCCATCATGCCGCAGTCAACGGCGTTGTCCAGATCCTCCTGCTTGCCGTATACATTCATGTAGATCGGCAGGAGGTGCATCGGGCAGGCGTTGATGCACTTGCCGCAGCGGATACACTGGGGATCCTTAACGCGCTTATCCTCATTGCCTGCAAAGGCGAGGAATGCGTTGGTGCCCTTGACAACCGGGGCATCCAGAGAGAACTGGGCGTTGCCCATCATCGGGCCGCCGGCAAGGAGCTTGTTCGGAGCTTCCTTGAAGCCGCCGCAGGCATCGATCAGCTTTTCGATCGGGGTGCCGATGCGTGCTTCGAGGTTCTTCGGCTCGGCAACAGCGGAACCGGAGATGGTAACGATACGGCGGATGACCGGCATGCCGGTGGTGAAGCGGCGGTAAACCGCACCTGCGGTATCTACGTTGAATACCGCGCAGCCGGCGTCTGCCGGCAGCTTGCCGGACGGAACTTCACGGCCGGTGCAGGCATTGATCAGCTGCTTCTCAGCACCCTGCGGGTACTTGCAGGTCAGCGGATACAGCTTGAGGCGCGGATCATCCGCGATCAGCTCTTCGATCTTGGCGAAGGTATCCTTCTTGTTTTCCTCGATCGCAATGATCGCGGTCTGTACACCCATGATGTCGGCCAGCATCTTCAGGCCGCCGATGGTCTCTTCCGGACGCTCGAGCAGCAGGCGATGGTCGGACGTGATGTACGGCTCACACTCTGCAGCGTTGATGATGACCGTGTCGCACTTGCCGATACCGGACTGGATCTTGACATGGGTCGGGAAGGTTGCACCGCCATGGCCGACGATGCCGGCAGAACGGATGCACTCGATACGCTCCTCATTGCTCATGGAAGCGAAGTCGTAGGGATGCACGGACTCGTGCTTGCGGTCCTCGCCATCATTTTCAATTACGATGGACAGAACCTTGCTGCCGTTCGGATGCAGGCGAGGCTCGATTGCCTTCACCTTGCCGGAAACGGTAGCATGGACAGGAGCGCTGACAAAGCCGCCGGCTTCCGCGATAGGCTGTCCCAGGTCCACGGTGTCGCCAACCGAAACGATCGGCTTTGCCGGTGCGCCGATGTGCATGGAAACCGGCAGGATTACCTCATCAGGCAATGCCAGCTTCTCGATCGGCTTGGTGTTTGTCGCGGATTTATAGCCCGGGTCTGCGTGAGTACCCGGGTGTATGCCGCCACGGAACGAATACGCCATTTCTTTCACCTCTCTAATATTTTGCGCAAGAAGAACCGGACGCGCGCCCGGCTTCCTCTTCTTCAGAAATTGGCTGGCTACGCGTGGAGCATAGCCTTACAGTATAGATTATACTGTTTTTTGTACAGTATTGGCAAGACCAAAAGCAAAAAAAAATCGAATAAAATACAGATAAACTTTGTACATCTTGTTAAGTCTATCATTTTTATCCGCTTTTTCTTTGTGAATAACGCTCGGGTTCGGTCAGTTTAAACGGATGCAGGTATTCCCTTTCCGGCTTGCATTTTTCGCAAAACCGGCTGAACTGCGCGCAAAATGCGAAGTTTTGCCCTCTGTCTTTTGTGCACATTTTTCGTATACTGCTATTGACTTTCCCTTTCTTCGGTTATAATATGAATACATGAACATATGAGCAATTGTTCATATATTATCAACCATCACCGACAGGAGGCGATCCGAAATGTCAGACGAACACAAGCATGAGGATACCTTATTAAATGAAGAAGTGCATGAGCACGAACATCATCATCACGAACACGATGAAGATGAATGCGACTGCGGCTGCGGGCATCATCATCACCACGATGAGGACGAGGAGCACGAGCACCACCACCATCATCATGACGATGACTG
>ENA-ORTY01001081-ORTY01001081.1-human-gut-metagenome-genome-assembly--contig:-NODE-1081-length-32487-cov-12.077300_pt1 | contig 32487 bp, 25 predicted proteins | sample MGYA00241917_ERZ509198 | MGnify/ENA primary metagenome ERZ509198 (study PRJEB26280, sample SAMEA2338857) | human gut metagenome | biome: human gut; feature: human-associated habitat; material: faeces...
GAGAAAACACAGCACCCACGCAGCCCGGCCAGAGCCGGGGCTGCGGCTAAGGCAAGCTCCTGATTGCGCCCGCCCAGCCCATGGCCGGTCAGATGCACAACGGTCTCGCCGCCCGCGATAAAGGCCCGCTTGCGGCCCTGCCCTGCGTGGGTGCGGGCAATGCTTCCCAGAAGGCTGCCGGCCTCCCGGGCCTCACAGCAAAGGCAGTCTGTCAGCAAAACCGGCTCGTACCCTTCGGCGCGGCAGGCGTCCGCAGCGGCACGGCACAGCTCCCGCACGCTGCCGGTGATTTTTGTGGTCACGTTGGGCAGCGTTTTGGGCGTTTCCTGCCGCAGCAGGGCCGCGGCAGCAGGGGAGAGCGCCAGCCGGTATTTTTCCGCAATGGCAGCAGCCTGCGCACAGGTCGAGCTGTCCGGACAGGCCGGGCCGCTGGCGATCATATCGAGCGGGTCGCCGAGAATGTCGCTGAGCACCACGCTGTACACCGCGGCGGGCGCACAGGCCAGCGCGAACCGCCCGCCCTTGACGGCAGACAGCCGCTTGCGGATCGTGTTGATCTCAACAATATCCGCACCGCAGGCCAAAAGCGCCTGTGTGATGGCCTGCAGCTCCTCAGCGGGCAGCAGCGGTTTTTCAAACAGCGCGCTGCCGCCGCCGGAGAGCAGAAACAGCACGGTGTCGTCCGCCCGCAGACCGCTGACAAGCGCCAGCGCCCGCTGGGTGGCCGCAAAGCTGTTGTCGTCCGGCACCGGATGCCCTGCCTCGCAGCAGGTCACGCCGGGCAGCGGCTCCCTGACATGGCCGTATTTTGTGATGACGATCCCGCCGTCCACACAGCCCAGCACGGCCAGCGCCGCGTGGGCCATCTGCCACGCGGCCTTGCCCGCCGCCACGAGAAATACACGCCCCTGCGGGTGAAAATGCTCCAAAGCGCGGCGCACCGCCTCATCCGGCAAAACGGATCGGATGGCCGCTGTCCAAATCGATTCTGCGCGTTGGCGCAAGAGCTGCTCCATTGTGTTGCTCCTTTCCTTTCGTAAAAGCAGGGGACAGCCGCCCGGCCCTCTGCTTTTTGCCGGCAGACATAACAAAACCGGGGCGGAACCTTGCGTCCGCCCCGGTGGTATCAGATGATTGGAGTCATAGCCTCATAACCCTTTGCCTTATTTTTCGGTCTGTTTCCGTTTGGTCATAGGAATCATCCCTGTTTTTTTTGTTTCGGGTCTGATGCAGAGGTGTTGCCCTCTTAACTCTGGTACATGGGAGTTTCTCCTTGATGATCAGGTGAAGTTCAGATAGGATCTGTTGGGTGGAGTGGTGGTAGTCATCGCTGCCAGCCTTCTTTCAGCCTAATCTATATTCACGCGGGGGTCTGTTTTGACGGGCCCGTGTGTCTGCTAGCAATTTTGTAAGATACCGTACATCACATTTTTATTGATCTTTTACAGAGAATACTCTGCGGCTTTTGGATGCAGTCTTATTCTGTCAGCAGGCCCACGCCCGCCGGTGATAAATAGGATCCTTGAAGTTTGCCATTGGACTTGAGCCTCCTTCCTTGCGAAATCCTGCCGATCAGCCTTTCTGTTTCTCTGTTGAGAAATCCGCTCCCTGGGAACTTTTGGCTTTTTAGCTTCGGCTGTTTTCTTTCTGTAACTATACTATAGCACAGCCCCGGCCTTTCGTCTATTCGCAGACTTCACAACCTTGCAAGGCTGGATTTGTGAATTGTTTCCGAATGGGAATACACATGGTATAAATTTAACAGACTGTCGAAAAAGGTGTGCTCACCCCTTGGCCCCCTCTGCGAGAGGGCTCCGCCCGCAGGCGGTGGGGGAGAGAACTGTACGGTTGCCCGAAATATTTCGGGCTATGGCAAGGTTCTCTCCCTCCGCCCCTTCGGGGCACCTCCCTCGCAGAGGGAGATTTTTCGACACGCAGCACAAAACCCCTGCCGCAGTGCTGCGGCAGGGGCTTTGTGCAATATGAGGAATGCTGTGTAACTCAGCAAGGGAATGGCTTATTCGTTGTCGTCCTTGTCGGCTGGTTTGCTCCACTCTTTAAAGGACGGAACTTTTGGGTAAGCTTTCAGTTGCTTTTTCATTTTGCGGATGGCAATACTGTAGGGGTTCAGGGCGCCGGACAGGTACAGCCCCGCGGCAAAGATGAAGAATACGCTGGCAATCAGCATAAACGCACGCTGCCCCACATTGACGGCCAGCAAAAAGGTGACCGTCGAGCCGATCACCATCATTTCCGCGGTGGCATTGCCCTTGCGGCGCTGCTCCTTCGGGGTCAGGCGCACGTCCTCCAAGGCCATCAGCCAGTTCATCTGCTCGTCTGTGATGTTCAGCTCGGATTTATAGCGGTGCAGATTGCGGCGGGTCTCGGCATCAGCGTTCTTGTAGGTCTCACTCTTGTGGTAATCCTGTGCCGTGGGGGTCTGTTTCTTTGCCATTTGCTTATCCTTTCCGTTTTGCGGGGGCCGGCAGCTGCAAAAGCACCAGCGCGGCGATCTCGCACACAATGCCGGCTACGCCGAATCCATCCATCTTCTGCCCGAACAATACCAGCCCGAACAGCGCGGCGGCCACAGGCTCAAAGGTGGCGGCAATGGACGCACGGCTGGCGGGGATGGTTTTCAGCGCGGCGGTGTACAGCCACTGCGCCGCCAAAGAGCACACCAGCCCCAACCCGAGGTTGGCGGCCAGCGCACCGGGCGTTGTCAGGATATAGGCAACGCCCGGCAGCTCACCTGCGGCGGCGGTAAACACAAGGCTTGCCGCTGCACTGAAAAGGAACATGTAAAACAGATTTGTCATCGGGCTGTACTTTTTCAGCTTGGTGGCCAGCAGAATATTCTGCAGCGTGTAGCACAGCGCGGCACCGAGACCGTAGGCCACACCGCCCGCATCCAGCGTTACCCCGCCCGCCACGCCGCTGACTAACGCACAGCCCAGCAGGCTGAGAACAAGGCACAGCCCCTTGCCGGGGGTGAACTTTTCATGCAGGAACACGACGCTGAACAGCATGACAAGGGACGGCATAAGGTAGATGAGCACGGCAGCCGTGCCCATACCCACAAGCTGGATGGAGTAGGTGTAGAACAGGCCGAACATAAACAGCCCCAATGCACCTGCCGGGACGAACCAGACAAGGTCTCGCAGGTCGATCTTCAGCGCGGCGGGGTTTTTCGCCGCCAGCCAGATGCCTGTCAGAACGGCCATCGAGGCCGTACGCACGAGAGTCATTTGGGTGCCGTTGACGCCGTAGGCCGTCAGGATATTGATAAAGATACCGTTTGCGCCCCAGCAGGCCGCTGCCAACAGCACCATCAGCACTGCTGCTGTTTCCTTTTGTTTCACAGTCCGTACTCCATTGTAATCGGATATTTTGCTTTTGTCAAAAAGCTTCCTTAGCCAAGGTCCTCGCCGTTAGAGGCGGTGACCTTCTTGTACCAGTAGTAGCTGTCCTTCAGGCTGCGCTTGCCGGTGCCGTTGAACTGGTTGTCGTAATCGACATAGATGAAGCCATAGCGCTTCTCGATCTCGCTGGAGGAGCAGGAGATGATGTCAATGGGGCCCCACGGATAGTAACCGCGCACATCAACGCCGTCCTTGACCGACTCGACGACCTGCTCAACATGCTTGCGCAGATAGTCGATGCGGTACGGGTCGTGAATGGAGCCGTCAGCCTCGACCTTATCGTAGGCGCCAAGGCCGTTCTCGGTGATGTAGAGGGGCTTCTGGTAGCGGTCCCAGTACTCGTTCAGCGCAATGCGCAGGCCGAGGGGGTCAATGCCCCAGCCCCAGTCGCTGGCCGGAATGTCGGGGTTCGGCACCTGACCCAGCTCGCTGTGCAGGTACGGCTCCTCGCCGGACAGGCGGCTGTAGTAGTAGCTCAGCGATACGAAATCGACCGTGCCCTCTTTCAGAGCCTCCTCGTCGCCGGGGTAGAAGTTGATATGAATGTTGTGCTCATCGTAATAGCGCAGGGCGTAACCGGGGTAGTAGCCGCGGACCATGATGTCGCCGTACAGATATTCCATCTGGTTGTGGCGCATATTCCAGTACACATCCTCGGGGCGATGGCTGATGGGATAGGTCAGGTTGGAGCAGAACATCATGCCGATCTCGTTGGCAGGGTCGATCTCATGGGCGATCTTGGTGGCCTTGGCGCAGGCGACCATCTCATTGTGGACGCCCTGATACTTGGCCTCCAGCAGGTTGTCGACCTTGTCGCTGGCAATGCCCAGATGGTTGAAGCTCTCGTGGATGATGAGGTTGATCTGGTTGACGAGGATCCACTTGTGGACCTTGCCCTTGTAGCGCTTGAACAGCACCTCGCAGTACTTCACAAAGAAGTCAACGACCTCGCGGCTGGCCCAGCCGTTGTATTTCAGGGCCAGATTCAGCGGCATCTCATAGTGGCTGACCGTGATCAGCGGCTCCATGCCGTTGGCAATGATCGTGTCGATGAGGTCATCGTAGAACTTCAGGCCCTCCTCGTTGGGCGTGGCATCATCCCCGTTGGGGAAGATGCGGGCCCAGTTGATGGAGGTGCGCAGGCTGTTCATGCCGGTGCCTGCCAGCAGCTTGATGTCCTCCTTGTAGGTGTGGTAGAAGTCGATGCCGCGGCGTTTGGGGTAGAACTTGTCGTCCTCCGCCATGGCGCGCTTGATGTATGCGGTGTCGATCTCCATGTTGTAGCGCTCTTCCGGCGGGACGTCATACTGGCTGCGGTTGATGTCTGCCAGGCACCAGCCCTTGCCGCCCTCTTTCCATGCGCCCTCCATCTGGTTGGCGGCCAGTGCGCCGCCCCAGAGGAAGTCCTTCGGCATACCGTTGTATTTGCTCATCTTTTCCATTTTAGATTCTCCTTGTCAAAAATCAGCCCTGCACCTTAGCCTCAAGGTCAGCAAGACGCTTTTCATAGTTTTTGGCGATCTTCAGCATACTCTTGGTCATGTTGATCTCGACCTGGATCGTCATAAGGGTATCCTGTGCGTGGGCAAACAGGACATAGTAGCCCATCTTCTCATCACCGCCGCGAATGTCGCCCTGGATCATCTCGGTCTGAACATTGTGGGCCTCGGCCTGCAGCTTGTCAGCCTCCTTCAGCTCAGCCTTGGCCTCGTCCAGCTCACCCTTGGCAATGTGGTCCATAGCCTTGCTGGCGTGCAGGCGAGCGTCACCGGAGCCCATGATGATATCCATGGCCTTGCCCATGACATATTCATCTTTTTCTTCCTGGGTCATACCCGTCATCGGGCTCTTTTCCTCTTCCATAAAAATGCTCCTTTGTATTCGTTATGGTTAAATCGTGTGACTTATAGGATGTTGTGTGACTGCGCCCTGATGAAAATACCGCCCGGTCGAGTAGAGCCGGCCGGACGGTACTATTTCATAATTTCAACTTACAGATCAAGCGGCACCTGTAAGCGTTTTGCGGCTATCAGGCCTTGATGGCGGCAGTCTCTTCCTTGACCTTCTGGTCGTCATAGGCCTTCACGAACGGGAACCAGATGACGGCAGAGAGAACAAAGGTCAGGATGGCGAAGATCACGCCGGTGATGCTGCCCTGCGTAGCGATAAAGGTGCTGATGGGGTACGGGCAGTACCACAGGTCGAACTGGATGCGCGGGATGGGGGCAAACGGGATGACCTTCGTGAAGATGTAGGTCACGATGGGAAGGATGATGCCCTGAAGCCACATAGGCAGCATCAGCAGGGGGTTCCAGGCGATGGCGCCGAAGATGATGGGCTCGTTGATATTGAAGATGCCGGGCACGACGCAGGCGCGGCCGAGGGCCTTCAACTCGCTGGATTTGCAGATGAACATCATCAACAGGCAGAGGGACAGCGTGCAGCCGACACCGCCGATCCACAGATAGGTGCAGAACATGAAGGTCTCGGTAAAGATGCCCAGGTTCTGGTAGGTGGCAACGCCGGCAGCGACCAGCTCAAGGTTGGCGGTGATAACAGCCAGCTTGACAGGCTCATCAACAGGGGTAAGCACCCAAGTGGAGATACCCATGGAGTAGATGAGGCACTTCAGGAAGCAGAAGAACACGAAGCCGACAGGAGAGGTCAAAGCACTCTGCAGCGGCATAAAGACGGCCTGCACAGCACCGGCAACATCGACACCGGCGACCTGAACGATCAGCCAGCCGCCCGCGATCAGAAGCATGATGGGCAGCAGGGAGTCAAACCACTGACGAACGAAGTCGGGAATGGCGGAATCCTCTTTGAAGAAAGAGAACTTAGCGAACGCACCAAAGACCAGACCAACGATAATGCCGGTGAAGATGGCAACGAACATACCGTTGGCACCGTACAGGGAGTGGCCCTGGCCCATTTCCTCAGCAGACTGCGGGTCGATGCAGATCATAAAGAGCATCATGCCCGTGAAGCCCGCGAGGATGCGCTGCTTACGGAAGCGCTTTTTCTCGCAGTAGTTAAAGGGGATCAGGAAGGAGGCCATCAGGCCGATTTTGCTCATCGTCCAGCCGAAGGGAGTCCAGAAGCTGGGCAGAGCGGGAATGTAGTCGTTCAGGATGGTGCCGACGCAGAAGATAGAGCCTGCCAGAATGAAGGGCAGCAGCTGCATCACCGAGTCCTTGATGACCACGACCCAAATCAGGTTCGTGAGCTTTTGCAGTTTCGGCGCGAAAGAATTTTCGAGCCATTTAATGAGTTTATCCATTGGTTTCCTCCTCATTTATGCTGCCGATGGTCGGCAGCACTATTTAGTGCAGGGCCGCTTCCCTGCTTGGTACCGTAGAGTATCAGGCCTCGCCGAACATGCCAAGGATCTGATCCAGCGCAGCATCGCCGTTCAGGCGTGCGTAGGCAGCCTGCTCAATGACGCCGACCTTGACATCATAACCCTCGCAGATCTCCTCCATCTCGGGCAGAGTAGAGGCGAGGTGAGGTCCGATCATCAGGCAGTCGATCTCATCGACATAATCCTCAACACTGGACTCGCTGCGTGCATTGACAGTGATGGACAGGCCGCGGGCTGCGGCAGCCTTGCGGATGTTGGCAGCCATAAAGCCGGAAGATGCACCGGAACCGCAGACGAGCAGAACATTGTGCTTTTTCATAAGTTGTTTACCTCTTTCGTGTTAAATTCCTCATATTTTTGCGGGTCTTCATACCCAGGACCCTTTCTGTGTTTTCAGCATACTGCAATTTTTTGCATAGTGCAACCCGACTTTTGCACACCGTTGGTGCAATCTGTCAATGTGCAAAATAATTGCACACCAAACTTGTGCACTCTGCTTAAAAAAGCAGCTTTTACAGATTTTTGCAACAGAAAAAGCATACTTTTTGGCATTTTGTACGGCTTTTTGCAGACCCCCTGTGAAAATTGCCGCTTTTCTTTTGGGGCAGGGTTGGGGTATACTATGAATATAAAAGTAAGGCAGGGTGCCCCCACCCTGCAATACGGCAGTTACAGCAGCGCCCCGCCCGGAGAGAAAAAGCCGATTTTCTACCACACATTCAACGAAACGAAAGGATCCACCGTTCATGGCTAGCAAGCAGAACCAGCTCGTGCAGACATTGCTGGACCAGAACCAGCAGCTCAACGCCACCCAGCTTGCCAATTCGCTGGGGGTATCGGTGCGCACGGTACATAACTATATCAATGCAGTCAATGCGCAATACCCGGATGCCATCGTCTCGACGCCGACAGGATACCGCATTGCGCCCGCTATGGCGCAGCAGATGCTGCACCAAAGCCCGAACGACATCCCTCAGAACGCGCAGGACCGCTGCACCTACATCTTGAACCGCCTTGTACAGAAGGGCGGCAGCCTGAACCTGTACGACCTGTGCGATGAGATTTATATCAGCGCAACGACCTTTCACGGCCTGATGGGCAAGATGCGCCGCCTGACGCGGGAGTATGACCTGAGCCTTGCCGTCAGCGGGGACACCGTGACACTGACGGGCAGTGAGCGCAACAAGCGCCGCCTGCTCAGCGGACTGTTGTACCATGAATCCGCCAGTGCGTTTACAAGCACGGACTCCCTGCAGGCAGCATTTCCCAGCATTGACATTGAAAAAATACGCGCGGATGTCATGGATGTGTTGAACGAAAACCACTACTTCATCAATGACTATTCACTGCTGAATCTGCTTTTGCACATTGCCATCGCCATAAACCGTGTACAGAACGGCTGCGTTTACACGGAAGCCCCCAGTACTATGCACCCGCTGGACCCGCAGAATGAAAGGCTTGCGCAGGAGCTGACCGAGAGGTTGGCCCGCAATTTCAACATCCGCTTCTCTGCAGCCGAACAATATGAAATGGCGCTGCTGCTCGTCTCCCGTACCTCGATGCTGGACTATGCAGCCATCACGCCCGACAATATTGCTGACTATATCGGCAGTGACTGCACCGACCTTGTACACCAGCTCATCAACACCGTAAAGGACTTTTACGACATCAATCTGGACGAGCCGGAGTTTTTCATCCGCTTTGCGCTGCATACCCACAATCTGTTGGTGCGCGCGCAGAACAGGAGCTTCTGCAAGAATCCGCTGGTCAGTGAGATACGCCAGAGCTGCCCGCTGATTTACGATGTGTCCGTGCAGCTTTCGGGCATCATCCGCGAAAAGACAGGCATCACGCTCGATGAGGATGAGATTGCTTACATCGCGCTGCATCTGGGCGGTGCGCTGGAAACGCAGAAGGAACTGGCAAACCGTGTGCCCGCCGTGCTGTACTGCCCCAGCTACTACAATATGGACAGCAGCCTTGCGGACCGCATCAGCCGCCGCATGCAGGGTAAAATTCTGCTTACCAATGTATTTACAAAAGAAAGCCTGCTTGACCAGCTTACCGGCAGTGCGCTGGTCATCTCCACCGTGCGGCCCCACAGGGTATTGGATATGCCGCTTGTGCTTATCTCGCCTTTTTTGACGAACTCCGACATTATGGCGCTGAACCGCAAGGTGGAGGAGATCAACACGCAGGCGCGGCGTGAAAACTTCCGCCGCAGCCTGTCGGCTATCCTGACGCCGGAGCTGTTTGAAACAGGCTCCCATTGTACCACGCGGGAGGAAATAGTCCACCACATGTGCAGCCGCCTGCTGGCGCTGGGCTGCACGACCCCGGCGTTCGAGGCCGCCGTCATGGAACGGGAGAGCATTTCGTCCACGGCGTTCGGGCAGTTTGCGATACCCCACACGCTGAAAATGTGCAGCCCGCGCACCTGTATGGCCGCATATGTCAGCCGCACCCCCATCTGCTGGGGCGACACGGCTGTCAACCTTGTGATCATGCTGAGCTTCAATCCCAATGACCGCAAGATTTTTTACGATATTTTTGAGCCGCTGTCCATGATCTTGCTGGACAGCAACAATTTGAAGGGTGCCCTTCTGTGCAAAGATTACGCCGCCTTTATTGATTTTTTGGTGGAGCATATGGAATGATTTTGCCGCGCAGCTATCACATGGCACGGCATTGACCAATCGGGAAAGGAAAGACCTTGGGATGATACAGTTTCACACCTTAGTTGCCAGTGATCTGGACGGCACCCTGCTGCCGGAGGGACAGACCGAGCTTCCCTGCGCCGTATTTGACGAGATACGCCGCCTGCATGACTGCGGGGTATTGTTCTGCGCTGCAAGCGGCCGCCCCCTTGACGCTCTGCGGGAGCTGTTTGCCCCCGTGGCGGACGAAATCGCCTATATGTCCGAGAATGCTGCCTATGTCTGCTATGGCCGCGAGCTGCTGCATACCATACCCATGCCGCGGGAGCTTTGTGCCGAGTTGGTCGCCTATCTGGGAATGCGCACGGACTGTGTATCCCGTGCCTGCACTACGACAGGCCGCTACTATTTTGTGCCAACCGCTGCCGCCCAAGCGAATCTGGACGCGGTGGGCGTTGAGTTCGGGAACTGCCGTATTGTGAAGGACTTCAGCGAGGTAAAAGGAGATGTGACCCAGATTTCCGCCATCTCCGCAGGGGATATGAACATCCCGGCTAGGGAAATCCTTCCCCTCTGGCAAGATCGCATCGGTGCAGCCATCACGGGCGAGCACTGGCTGGATTTCACCGCAGCGGGCAAGGATAAGGGGCTGCATCTGCTGTGCGCGCATTTCGGTATCCCGCAGGAAAACACATACGCCTTCGGTGACAGCTACAACGATGCCCCCATGCTCCGTGCGGCGGCGCACCCCTATCTGATGCGCATTGCGCCTGCCGATTTAAAGGCAGAGTTTGCCACGCAGATCGATGACGTGGCAGGTGTGCTGAAAGCACTGGGACACTGAATAACGGCCTTTGCGGCTTTTCTTTACCGGGGCGGCAATGCCGGGCACACCTGTTTGAGAGCGTCAAAAATAAGAACAGCCGCGGGGCGATGCAGCTTTGGAACGGTGCTGCTATGGAACGTGCGTCAGGGGAAGCGCTGTTTGTGACGGAACTTAGTATGATTTACAAGCGCAATGTGATGTTGTCAACTATACTCGACAAAAACGCAAGAATATGATAAACTATACTTGACAAAACAAACTGCGTTCCTCGGAGGCACACGCTATGAACCATGCACTTTTAAAATCCGTCATCTACGACCAACATGAATTTATCCGTGATTTTCAAATCGTGCCGCGCAATTATGAGTTTGAAGAAAACGGCAATTATGTGCTGGTGGGTCTGCGCCGCGCGGGAAAATCCACGCTGCTGTATAAAATCGTGCTGGATCTGGTGGCGTCCGGTGTGGACTGGGAGCAAATCATCTACATCAACTTTGAGGACGAGCGCCTTTCCGAGTTCACCGTTGCAGACTTCAACGACCTGCTGTCGGTGCAGAGCGAGATGAGCGACAAAAAAGGCTATTTCTTTCTGGATGAGGTGCAGAACATTGACGGCTGGGAGAAGTTTGCCCGCCGCATGGCCGATGCGAAGGAGCATATCTACATCACGGGCAGCAACGCCAAAATGCTGAGCCGAGAAATAGAAACCACGCTGGGCGGACGCTTTTTTGCCAAGCATATTACGCCCTATGCCTTCGGCGAGTACCTGACCGCCTGCGAGGTTCCCCACGATGAACCGGCACTGCTGGGCACCAAAACAAACGGGAAGATCCGCGCCGCCTGCGCGCAGTATCTGCAATACGGCGGCCTGCCGGAATCGCTGCTGTACAAGGCCAAGCGGGAGTATATTTCCGGCGTTTACCAAAAAGTGCTGCTGGGAGATATCATCACGCGGAACAGCATCCGCAACGACTATGCGGTAAAAATCTTGATAAAAAAAATAGCGGAGTCCGTCCGCAGTGAGATTTCCTATTCCAAGCTGCAAAAGACCCTGCGCGCCGTCAATGTATCGCTGGCCAAGGAGACGATTGCCGACTACATCCGCTATGCGGAGGATGCCTATCTGCTGTTCCATCTGCAGAACTACTACGCAAACCTTGTCGAGAAGGAGAGCTACCCGAAGTTTTATTTCTCCGACAACGGCATTGTAAGCCTGTTTCTGGACCGGAAAGAGTCGGTGCAGCTGGAAAATATCGTGGCTGTAGCGCTTACACGCGCCTATCCGGACGATGTGTATTATCTGAAATCCGCAAAGACGGGAATCGACATTGATTTCTATGTGCCCTCCATCGGTCTGGCCGTACAGGCAGCCTATTCCATTGCCGGGGATGCCCGCGAACGCGAAGTCGGCAATCTGAAAAAGCTGGCGCAGAATTCGCAGGAGGCCGCGCGGCTCGTCATCGTGACATACGAGGAAGAGGAAACCATCCAGGAGGACGGCGTTACCATCGAAGCCGTGCCGCTGTATAAGTTTTTGCTGGAGCTGGAAAGCGGAAAATACGGTGCAGCATATTAAATTATAAAACGCGGGGGAGATATTATGACATCATGTCATAATATCTCCCCATTTGCTGTAACTATAAACGAAAAACAGGACAAAACAGCAGACAAATATGTTGCGTAAACGGACAAAATGAAGTATAATACATTTGCAAAAACGGACAAAACGATTTTTCTAGGGGGGCATCCGGCATGGAAAACAGCAGCAATAGTACGTTACAACGAACCGCTGCGAAAAAGATACAGTTTTTTTTGCAGAGCAATACGCGCAAGGCGCTGCTTGTTACAGGGGCGCGGCAGGTCGGCAAAACGACCCTGATCCGCCAGCTGGGACAGGAAGCCTTCCCGAATTTTGTGGAACTGAATTTTTTGGAAAACACAGCCGCGCGGCAGCTGTTTGAAACAGCCACCGACAGCAGCGATTTCCTGCTGCGGCTCTCTGCGCTGGTGGGGGAAAAGCTGGTCCCCGGCAAGACGCTTATCTTTTTGGATGAAGTGCAGGAGTGCAAGGAAATCGTGACCGCCATCAAGTTTTTGGTGGAGGAAGGCAACTACCGCTATATTTTAAGCGGGTCGCTGCTGGGTGTGGAGCTTAAAGACATTCGCAGCGCACCGGTCGGCTATCTTGACGTACTGGAAATGTTCCCGATGGATGTAGAGGAATTTGCCCGCGCCAACGGCGTGTCGGATCGCATTTTTGACCATCTGCGCAGCTGCTATGACAAAAAGCAGGGAGTTGACCCGCTGGTGCATCAGAAGATGATGGAGCTTTTCCGCCTGTACTTGATCGTGGGTGGTATGCCGGCGGCTGTGGCTTGCTACCTGCAAACGCATAATCTGTATGAAGTCGCCCAGGTGCAGCAGTCCATTCTGACGCTGTACAAAAAAGATATTGCCCGCTATGACCCGAAGGAGAAGTTCTATCTCGAGGATATTTTTGACCTGATCCCCAGCGAGCTGAACGCCAAGAACAAGCGGTTTATTTTAAAGGACCTGCATCAGGACTTTAAGTTAAGCCGCTACCACAATAGTTTTCTGTGGCTGGCCAACGCCGGCGTTGCGCTACCGACCTACAACGTGGAAGAACCGACGCTGCCGCTGCGGCTGAACAGACAAAGCAACCTGTTCAAGCTGTTTCTCTGCGATGTGGGGCTGCTGGCGGCCACCTACGCCAACGGCATCCAGCTGGCGCTGCTGAACGGCGAAAAGAACATCAACTTCGGCGCAGTGTTTGAGAACGCCGCCGCCCAGGAGCTGGCCGCCCACGGCTATGCGCTGTACTACTTCAACAGCAAAAAGCAGGGAGAACTGGACTTCGTCATCGAGCACGAGGGCAATGTGCTGCCACTTGAAATCAAGAGCGGGAAAGACTACACACGCCATAATGCGCTGTCCGGCGTGATGGCAAACCCGGACTACCACATCCCGGCTGCGTTTGTCTTCCACAGCGGGAACGTGAGTGTGAAGGAGAAGATCACCTATTACCCCATCTATATGATGATGTTCCTGCGCGAGCCGGAGCTGGCGCAGGAGTTGACCTATACCCCGGATTTCGGGGTGCTGATGGGATAAACGATAGTACGTTGTGTCGATGGTTTGGGGGAGATATTATGACATCATGTCATAATATCTCCGTTATTTATATGCCTTGCTTTTGTATCACTGTGGTGATATACTTATAAAAAGGAGGGCGGCAATATGGAAAAGAAAATTGCCCTGTTTCACGGCTCGGAAAAAGTCATCGAGCATCCCGTGTTTGGCGAGGGGAAAAAGCATAATGATTTCGGGCTTGGCTTTTACTGCACGGAAAGCGAGGCACTGGCAAAGGAGTGGGCCGTTTCCTCTTTGCGGGACGGTTTTGCAAACCGCTATACTCTGGATACGGAATATCTGCGGGTTTTACATTTGAACAGCCCGGACTATACCATTCTCAATTGGATCGCCGTGCTGGTCGAGCATCGTCTATTTTCCATAAAAACGCCGGTGGCAAGGCGGGCCAAGCAATATCTGATCGACAATTTCAGCGTGAACGTAAATGCCTATGATTTGATTACAGGCTACCGCGCCGATGATTCCTATTTCGATTATGCGGAATCTTTTCTGAACAATGCCATCTCGGTAGAGCAGCTCTCGCAGGCGATGCGGCTTGGCAAATTGGGGGAGCAGGTGGTGATCAAGTCGCAGTTTGCCTTTTCCAATCTGAAATTTGAGGGCTTTTCCATCGCAGAAAAAGACAAATACTATGTGCAGCGCAAAGCAAGAAACGATGAAGCAAACCAAACCTATCTGAAAATGCTGGACGATGAGGCAGACGGCATCTATATGCAGGACATTATGAGAGGAGGCATCCGCAGCGATGACCCACGCATACCAAGAAATCTATCTGAGTAATGCGCAGGCGGCTTTGGGGGATGCGTTCGACTATGCGATTCGTGTCTGCGGCGTATCGGGAGAGAATTTTATAAAGCTGTTCACCGTAAGTTCGGTAAGCAAGCATATGGAAAACGGAGAACCCGCGTATCTGGCAGGGAAGAGCGGCATTGAACTGGCTGCGCAGATCCTTGCGGAGACGACCGGGATGACAGAACAGCCGGAACAGCCGGAACGGTATGAGCGTTCCGGCGAATATTGGATTGGGTGGGCGGTTGCGTATTATCAGTGGTACTCCGGGCGAAAGTACAGCGAGATTTTCGAGGTGCTTTCCTTTGTGGAACTGGAAAAAATATATTATACCCTGCACGAAGCGGACGTCAGCAAATTTGCCGAGATTGCGGATGCCCGCATCCGGGAGCACTTTGCGGAAACAAACCTGAAGCGCATCCGCACGGCCTACGGCTGTTCGCAAGCCGAGCTGGCGAAAAAATCCGGCGTCGGCCTGCGCTCCATCCAGCTGTACGAACAGCGGCAAAAGGACATCAACAAGGCAAGCGCGGAGAGCTTGTATAAGATTTCCAGAGTGCTTGGCTGCGCGATGGAGGACTTGCTGGAAAGATAAAAACACGGACTTTTATCCGGTGGGCGCGGATGAAAGTCCGTGTTTTTGTGCGGGCGCGGTAACGGTTTACCCGTTTATAGAATGAACGGGTAAACCGTTATATTTTTAAAATAACATACTATGTTATTGACATTTCCCCGCGTTCAGTGTAATATAAAAATGTATTCTTACAATACACAAAGTCGAATCAGGTCCGATACACCTGTATGATGCGCCGACTTGCCTTAGCCTTTGCCAATGGTTTTTCGCATCATGGACCCACACATGAGTAATCCTTTTGAAAGTGTGTGGCAACGTATCTGAATGTAGCCGGACATACTGATAAAATGCCGGAGAGATGATTCCTCTAAAAAGAATCCGACAGAGCCTTACCTGCCGTAGAAGAAGAAAGCAAGGCTGCACACATAAGCAGTAAAAAAGTGTCGGAGAGAAATCTCCAAAGCGGTCACACATAAGACCTTAAAAAGTGTATTCGCCGAGTGTTGCGTCCCGTGCGGGCGGGCAGGAGGCGGCCTAGCTTCAACAAGAAATACAGATAAAGGGGGGCGGTTGCGTCTGGGCAGAAAGAACAAGAAATATTATAAAGACCTGCACCAACAGGCGTATGACCGCCTGACCGGGATGCAGGCCTTTGGCGAAAGCAAAAAAGAGGCTGTGAAAAACGGTATGGACGGGCAGAAGATATTTTCTTTCAATACTTATCAATCGTACTGGAAACACACAAAATATTTTCTTTCTTATATTAAAGAAAAGCACCCGGAATGTACGACGCTGAAGAGCGCAAAAAAGTATGTGAACGAGTGGCTGCAAGCGCGCGCCGACCAAGGGCTGTCCGCATGGACGGTTCAGCTGGAAGCCAAAGCACTGGGCAAGCTGTACGGCATAAACCCGGAAGATGAAAACTACTTCAACCCGCCGAAGCGAAACCGAGAGGACATCAAGCGCAGCAGGGGAGACCGCGTGCGCGATAAACATTTCTCGGTTACGAACAACGATGAACTGATTAAATTCTGCAAAGGCACAGGGCTGCGCCGCAGCGAACTGGGGATGCTCAAGGGCGGAGACCTTGTTACAAAAGAAGAAATCGAGCGGGAAATTGCTGCGATCGAATCCGTACCGGTACAGGAAAGAACGCCCGCAGAAGAAAAGCGGCTTGGTGTTCTGCAAGATACCCGCCTGTTTGACTGCCGTTATTATATCCACGTCCGAAACGGCAAGGGCGGCCGGGAGCGAGTAAGCCCCATTGTCGGGAAAAATGCGGCGCAGATTGTCGAGCGCATCCGAAATACGCCGAACGACGAGAAGGTCTGGCAGCACATCCACCAGAGCGCTGACATCCACGGCTACCGCGCCGAATATGCAACCGACATCTACCGCGCCCATGCAAGGCCCATCGAAGAAATCCCCTACGACAGGGTCAACAAGGGAACGGGGCGTAAATTTCAGAGTGATGTCTACACCTGCCGGAAAGATGAATCCGGGAAAAAGCTGGACAAGAAAGCCATGCTGATCTGCAGCAAAGCGCTGGGGCATAACCGCATTGAAGTCGTGGCAAACAATTATATCCGAGGTCTGTAAAAATGCCGGAGTTTAAGAAAAAGACTGCACTGGGTCTGCGGGATCTGCCGGAGTATGGGCAGGAATGTACGCACGTGCTGCTGACCCACAGTGAGTATGATGGTTTGCTGGAGAAAGTAGCCTGCGCGGAAAGAGATGCCCGCTCGGTCTATACAGCGGCATCTCAAAAGATCGCACAAGCCGAAAGAAATTCGGCGCAGGCAAAAGAAGCTGCTTACGCAGAAGTGGATGCGGTCCAGAAAGACTTGGAAGAAGCCTGCCGTAAAATAGAGTATCTGAACGGCTTAAATAAAAACCTGCTGCGCATCGCGCGGGAGCGCGCCAACGCAGACAGAAAGCTCCGCCCCAAGAAAACACATACAGGATATGTGGTACTTACCTCATCAGAAAAAGAGTACCGCTATAAAACTATGCGAAAAGAAACCGCTGTGGCCGGGCTGTGGGAGACCGCGCTGCAAAGCCCGTATTCCGTTGATTTTACAGAGGAACAGGCAAGAGCGCTGACGGAAGAACTGGTGCAGCCGAACGAAAATGGTGAAACGATTGTCGGGCGCATTGGCATTGATACCTATTATCATGGCAGCTATGATGACTTGCTGTACGACCAGCGGCGCAACGGCAGACAAGCGGAAGACTTAAATATTATGCTGAAACCGAAACTGCGCGCTAACTATAAAACCGGTTACTGGGAAGTAATCTTCCTGCACACAAAGCCACTTGGCATCGTGCCATCAGAAATGAGAGCGCGCAACCAATGATACAAATTTCTCTGCAGACGATACAGAGAAAATATAGAAACATATTGTCTTATTTTACAGCACATAATCGATATTATGTCATCATGTCATAATATCTTCGTCAGATGTCATGTGCAAATAAGGAAACACGATACACTTGCGTGATCTATGTGCAAGTTGCTGGATGATGAAATTTTAAAATGCGGACTCATTGTGTGATAAAATCGATTTGTGAGTCCGTATTTCTGTTCGGAAAGAAATCCAGAATGCCTTTAAGCCTGCGGAAGCATCTTTGTTGCTTCTATTGGCAGCAGTACATAGAAAATCCTTTGCTTTAGAACAATTCTTTTTGACTTCGATACAATACTGGTACAGGCAACCTAGTTCAGCACGATTCGCAAGGATTTTTTATATTTTATCCAGCAGTTCCCGCTTGTACTTATAGTAGGTATTCCTCGCAATCCCAATTAACTTTATACATTCGGCATCTGTGAGTGTCCCGTCAAAATTACGGCTGTACTTTTTTATCTGCTCCTTACAGGGGGCAGATTTTTTTATGTTCAGCTTGCGACCCGGCGTTTGTCCGATTTGTTTGCCATTCAACCGTGCAGTCAGGATACCCTCGCGTGTGCGCTGGTGCAGGTCGTCAACCTCTTTCTGGGCCTGGGCAAAGGCAAGGCGTATCTGCTCTTTGGCCAAATCGGCAGTGTAGAGGTTCAGCGCGTCCATAATGCCGGAAACAAATCTGTCTGTTGCAGCGCTGCCGGTCTCGGGCGTGGTGCTGACCTGCCGCTGCAAAGCCTGCTTGTACGTATCCGTGTTGATGTGTGGCTCCTTGAGAAAGCACAGCGTCACGCCGCGGTTGTACAATGTTTCGTACAAGTCGCAGCCTTCCTCGGCGTTTCGGCTCATGCGGGAGACACTGTCAAACACGATGGTGTCCCCCGGCTGTACGGTGTGTAGCAACTTGTCCAGCTCCCTGCGGCCCTGGCAGGCTGTGCCGGTATAGACCTCTCGCACGATATGTGCCGCGGGGTATGCGGCGGCAATGTTGCGCACCTGGCGTTCAATATTTTGCTGCGGCGTAGAAATACGGCAGTACCCGTATACGGACATAGAAGTATCACTCCTGACGTTCATTTGATTTGATACTCTATTGTACCGCCTCTTTTATGCGACTGTCAATAAATTTTGATACTAATTCCATAAACCTTACTTTTGATACAGATAAGTAACAAAAATCAGTTCCAGCAAAACAGGCCCTGACAAATACGACAGAAACAAGCAAAAGCCAACGTTGAAAAAGGCTGTTGGCAGACCGACAGTCAGTAGTTCAAAGCCGAGAAATTTCATCATAATAGGAAGCAGGCAGAAGATGCTCAACATTCTGGCCCAGCAAACACTGTATTGACTGGGAATCAGCAGAGCGGCTGTTGCCGTTAGTACAAGAACGATCAAAAAAGAAACCCAGAACGGCAGAAAACAACAGAGGATACCACCAATGCCTAAGGAAGCCAAATTTGCACCAAGACCGCATAGCACAGTACTACGTTCGATGCTTGGGTCATGGGGGAACAAGTTGCGCAGGGGGACACCATCAAATCCGGGAATCGGCAATAAATTAAGGCAGCCAAGCATGTAGGAAAAAATTGCCAAATACAGAAAATCACTGCTCTGCGTGGGAATTGCCAGCAACAATGCCGCAGACCCCGTAAAAAGATTGGCAAGCGGCCCGGCAATGCTTATGCCAAGATCGGTAAAGCCGCAGGCGAAAGGTAGAAGCGAAAAAAAGGCTGCCCCGCAAGGGAAAAAATGATAAAGTCCAAAGCCAAAGGCATCAGCCGGAACACCGAAGCGGAAACCGGCTGATGCATGGCTCATCTCATGTAGCACGATATTAAGCAGAAGCGCTGCTGGTGGCATGAAAGCAGAATATCCGCTCAATGGGGGCAGGCAAGACAAACCACCGTTGATGGTTACAACAACAGCAGCAAGAAAAAGAAGCGGAAACCAAAGCCACTGTAGCCACTGTAGTAATTGATAAAAGAGCAGGGAGCGAATACTGTCTCCAAGCGAGCAGGGAAACAGCAGCAGGGCCATACCGAGTTCGTCATGCAGAAACGTTGGCTTCTGTACTGCGTTTTGCAGCAAACCGTTTCGATACAGCTTTCTCAGGCCTTGGAACAGTTCTTCTCTTGATAAGTTGAGTCCGGTACTCTCGCCGGGGTAGCGCTCTCCGTCCAAGGAGAGCAGGAGCAGTGCCTGGTTTATGGGGAGCTTGTACCGTCTGCCATTATGGGGATTAAACACGCGAACATAATTTCCAACCTGCTGGAACTGTAAATCCGGCTGCCGGTTTGGCATAGAATCCATCTGCGTGGACACTCCATTTCTATTTTTGTACGTTTATACCGTAAAACCATATCAAGATTCATCGTACTTGCACAGAAGCTCGCCAGTCTCGCCCGAAACAATTATATGGAACGTCTGCGAATCATGCTGCCGTTGCCAGCAATTCCGTTTGAGCCTGCCGTCTGGTCTGTGGCTAAGGTTCCCAACGATTACTGCATCTCTGATGGTCGGAACAAATACTCTGTTCCGTACAATTTGATTGGAGAGAAAGTTGATATTCGCGTAACGAAGAATGTTGTCGAGGTCTACTACCACGGCAGTCGTATGGCGTGTCACCGCCGCCTGCAAACGGTGCAACACGATCCGTTGATGAAGCTGGAGCATATGCCGGAAGCTCACCAGCAGATAAGCAAGTGTCTGAATCACGACACAGGGGTCATTGTAGTTCGGCATGTCGGCGCTAAAGAACAGTGCAGCCGCTGTTTTGGGGTTGTAATGGGCGTAGTGCACCGCAAACGCACTTTTGCCAACGCCGGGGACACCCGTCACCAGGCAGCGGCGCGGGGCGTTTGGGTCTTCCAGCCAGGCATCGATTTTTTCCCCCAGCCACTTACGACCTGTGTAGTGCTCATTCAGCAGCTTCTGCTGACGTCCCACGGCATACTGTACGTTCAATTTCTTCCGCAGTTCCGTGATCTGTCCATACTTTTCTACATGCTCCGGGTCGCGCAGCCGCCTGATAACGTCATCCATCTTGGCTTTGAACCATTCGTTGTAAGCCTGGTCACCCTCGGCCTTTTTCTTTTTCCAGTCGCTCATATCGAACCACTGTTCAAAGCCGATCGTCGGCGGCACGTTGATGATATTTTCCTCCTGCAGCAAAATCGTGTGAATATTTCCGCCCGTAACGCCCACCGCAATGGAAATTTCATCCAGACATACACCGCGGTCACGCGTGGAATAGGCCTACAGCAGCGCCACGACCTGACCGCTGTCCTCAATACCCTTGCGGATTTCATCCCGCCACAGCATCCCGTGCTGCAGCTTGGAGGTATCCACCCAAGGCTTGAAGCCATTTCCAGAAAGATATGCGCAGATATCCTTGCACATCTCCTCCTCTACATGGCCATAACTGACAAAGACCTGGTTTTCGTCTTTCATCGGACGTCATCCTTTCCGTTTTTTTCTTTATTATACGGAAATTCTTTTTCTATTTCACAGCATTTGGAGAGAAAAAATCTTAGCGTATCACATTTCTGCCTGTGCGCGGTGCAGCCTTGGCAGCGCCGTCCCGGAACAGTTCTTTCTCCGGCTCGTAGTCCAGCGGGATGCTCTCCCCTGTCGCGCCGAAGCGGTTTTTTAAGATGGTCAGTGCCAAATGACGCGGAGCGGTCTTGTTTTCCCTGTCGGCGTCGGTGCGGTATTTCAGCACCAGCAGCAAATCGGCGCTGTACTCCACGCTGCCGGATTCTTTAAAGGCTGAAAGGCCCGGCTCGGCACTGCCGGGGCGGTAAGCCTCACGGTTCAGGCTGGATGCGGCCACAACGGGCATATCGTACCGGCGTGCCAGCTGCTTAAGCATGGCAACGGCGGCGTCGGCGGTCTGCTTCTCGGTCATGCCCGTGCGGGCCGGTGCGACAAGCTGCAAGTAATCCAGAAACAGCACCGGGCTTTCGTGCTGCTCGCAAAAAGCCGACACTTTTTCATCCAAAAAAGCCGGGGTAAGCGGGGCGTCCGGCTCCCACAGCTCTACCCTGCCGCCGGTCTTTTGCCTGTACGCGGAAATCAGACCGCGCACTTTTTCTTCCGGCAGCCTGCCGTCCAGCAGCGGGCGTGCACGTTCTTTTGTACCGCGCACGGCGCTTTTGGCGATCAGCTCCATGCGGGACATCTCTATTGTTATAAACAGCACATTTCGGCCAGCGGAGGCCAGCGTATCGGCCATTTGCAGCATCAGGGAGGTTTTGCCCATGCTGGAAACCGCGCCCAGCACGGTCAGCCCGGCGTGCAGACCTCCGTCGAGCGCCTTGTCCAAACCGGCGATACCCGTTGGCATCACCGCAGCCCCGCCACGGCGGCCCAGATACGCGAGGAACTCGTCCTCCAAGGTCGGTTGCTGCTGTACCTCCTGCGGCGCTATGGCGGCCTCACAGGCGGCTTGCAGCGCATCTCTATTCCGCACTAATGCTTCGTTCACATCCTTGCAGCCATCGGGCAAAGCCAGCACGGCGCACGCAATGCCGCGGGCCGTCAGCTGCTCCCGCAGCTTCCCGTTCATCCCCTGCCCTGCCGCGTCGGAATCCCCGGCAAGAATCACCCTCTCCGGCTTTGCTTCCCGCGCGGCCAACGCCTGCATCAACCGCCCGGTGTTGGCCGCACCGCAGAGCGCTACAGCCGGGAATCCCAATTCCTCTAAGGAAAGGGCATCAAAAATGCCCTCCGTCACAAACAGTGCTTCCCCTGCCGCACGTTCCATAGCAGCGCTGTTCCAAAGCTGCATCGCCCCGCGGCTGTTCTTGTAGCGCGGTTCAACATGCTGGTCAATGGCGCGGCGGCAAACGCTGCGGCAGACACCCTCCGCAAAGACCGGCAGCACCGCATAGCCATTCTCGACCACCAACCCGAACCGCCGTACCGTTTCATCGGACAAGCAACGTCCGGTAAAGTAGGGGTCGGGTCTGCCTCCTCCTTCCTTATAAGGAAAAGTCTGCATCGGCTTCGCCGTGACCCGGATAACCTCGCCACCGCCGTAGCGCCGGTTGACGGCTTTCATTTTAGAAGGAAAATCCGTCAGATTTTCTTCCTGTCCCACTAAGTCAAAAATATCGTAGGTCGCGCCGCAGGCAAAGCAGTGGACGGTCTGATTTTTTTCATTGTACCCCATAGAAGGGTGAGCGTCCCGGTGCGCGGGGTTCAGGCAGGCGAACGGCTTATGTAGGGGCAGCCCGTGCTCCCGCAGCCATTGAGGAAGGCAGCTTTTTAAGGTTTTGGCATCCGTTTTTCTCATACGAAAACTTCTCCTCTTACAGGGAAAAACTGTATCTTTTCCTCCCTGTAAAAAAGGAAAGATATCATACAGTACTTACAGTACATACAGCACTTTTCAAAAAGCGAAAATTTACCGCTGAAATGTGAAAAAACAAGGGTTTTGCGGGGTGCTTGGGTCATCAGTTGTGGCTTTGGCGGTCATCATATGTAGCTTTGGTGGTCATCATTTGTGGCTTTGGTGAAGCACTTATGGTCATCAAATGTGGCTTTGGTAAGGCTGCATTTGGTCATCAGTTGTGGTTTTAAAATTTCATCTATCTTATCACATTTCGTTTGTGTGTTCTTTGTTTGTTTGGCTTGAAGCGGCTCTTATTTGTTTCATCGGGCAAAGTCAGATCTGGCGTTGGTGCGGGCTTGCGGGTGGTGCGGTCAAGCACGATCTCTACCCCGTCCACAACGCGCCCGGTGCGGGTGAAGCTGTACCCGCTGATGTAGTTCTGCTGGGTCAGATACTCGAGATAGATCTCGGTGTAGTTGCGCAGGCGCTGGCGGCGCTGCTTGATGGGCGACGGCTCGCCGAGCTCCTCGTAGATGGACGAGAACAGGATCTTTCGGCTTTGCAGACGGTTGTTTGGGTTCTTCATGCCCTCAATGCGGGTCAGCAGGTAGTTCTTCAGCACAATGATGGCGGGGGTGTTGTTCAGGCTCGCCCCGGCCAGCGGAGAGTCGGCTTCAAAGTGTACGTTCAAAAGGTCCATATCCACAAGGGAGATCTGCCGCTTGCTGGACGCATACTGGAACAGCGGCGGCGTGTCGATGAGGAAGTACGCCTCGACCTCCCGCCCGTTGAGCACGGCGTTCATCCGGTTCATCGGCAAGAGATATTGCGAGAACGTCAGGCTCTGCAGGTTCTGCCCATCTTTGATAAAGTGGGCGGCGGCCTCCTCGGTGCAGTCCAGCGTGATGGTGGAGTGCCGCATAAATTCTAGCCTGGTGCGGATTGTTTGGACAGCTTCTTCCCGCATACTGGGGTTTTCACTGCCGATCATGGCGCGGTACAGCATCGGGATGGTGAAATAAATCGTTCCTGCAATCAGCAGCGAGGAAACGCCGTTTAAGATGGCTTTATCAAAGTTCGTCAGGCTGCCGCCGCCGTCCAACGCGATGGTTTTCGGAAAATCCATCGTCACGATGGTGGACACGTTTTTTCCGGCGCTTTTGCCGACGTATACCTCGTTTTCCTCCTCCGGCAGCAGTTTGGGCAGATTGCGGAAGATGGAATCCGTCTGCATACTGTATTTTTCCAGTTGGCCCTGGTTCGCACTGGAAAGCAGCATCCGCTCGGAAAGCGGTTCGTTTTTCAGGCCGGACACGTCGCCCGCATACATGGCGTTTACCGCGCAGGTAATGTAACAGGCCATGCCGGCCGGCATACCGTCCAGCATGCTGTTGAAGGATGCCCTTGCCAGTGACCGGACCTCTGTCTCCGGCATGGTCAGACTGCCGCCGACCGGGTGGGAAAGGATCTCCAACTGCAGCGCGGCCTGCTTGGCCTGTAGAAGCTGCTCCTGAAAGGCTTCCTCCCGGCGCTCGCTGACGTAGGGGGCAAACGTTCCGAGCAGACCGCGGTAGATCTGCTGGTCGGTCAGAATATCGCCGTATTTAGCCTGCAATTCCTGAAAGGTGATAAACGGCTCCTTCTGAAAGATGGGCACCAGCAGGGCGGCGTCCTCTGTATACAGCTTTGCCTTGGGCGTGGGCAGAACTTGCTTTTTTTTAGGCACGGCCAACCTCCTTGCAAAAAGATATTATGACATGGTGACATAATATCCTATTCGTATCGACTCTATATTTACATGATATTATGACATGGTGACATAATATCTCGCCCGGAAAGGCGGTTGTTTGCGGGAAAGCTGCGGGCCGGGCGTGCCCGGCCCCTACAGGCTCAGCGGTGGGTGTGCAGCCATTCCTCGGCCATGCGGCGGAAATCCTCCTCCAGCGCGGCGGGCACGGTGACGGAAACGCGCACGGTCTGTGGTTCTGCCTGCAGGGCAGCATCCAGTTGTTCCGGCGTCATGGCGGCGGTCAGCTTGGCCATTTTGGGGCTTGCCAGCTCGTCGGCATGGCGGGCGGCCAGATACTTCTGATTCTCGGCAGAAAAGTCCACGAGCCGCAGCGCCGTTGCCAGCGGCAGCTTGCCGCCGTCCAGCAGCTTGAGCAGGCTGCCGTCCAGACTGCCCAGCCGCACATACCGCGCGATCTGGCGGGCGGAGAGGTTGTATTCTTCGCCGATCTGTTCATACTTTGATTTGCGCACGCCGTTCCTGCTGCGCTTTTTGCGCCCGGCCAGCGCGTACTTCTGGGAGATGCTCCGCGCCTTCTCCGACGGCGTCAGCACGCGCTGCACGTAGTTGGAATCGACGACGATCTCGTGCGCCTCGTCGGCGGTGATGTCCGTCAGCACGGTGGCGGGAATGTGGCGGTATTTGTCCTCGCCGGTCTTTTCCAGCAAAGCCGAGTAGGCCCGCACGCGGTTGTGGCCGGAGAGAATCATCAGCGCGCCGTCGGGCTGCTTCCAGACCACAATGGGGTGCAGCAGGTCGTTGGCCCGGATGCTCTCGATCAGCTCCAGCAGCTTGTCGTCGGGGAGCGGCGCGTAAAAGTTCCAGTCAGCCGGGGCAGGGGAGAGCTTGTCCAGCGGCACTTCCTCCAGCCGCCGTGTGCCGGGCAGGTCGGCCATTAAAGAGGGGAGAGACACCGCACCGGCAGCAGGGGAGACGACGGTTCGTTTTTTTAAAGCCATACAGTATTACCGCCTTTCTCAAACGCAGCGCTTTAGGATTTCTTTCGTAAGGGCGCGGTATTCCTTCGAGATACGCGCACTGCCCGCGTAGTCCAGCACGGGGCGGTTCTCCCACTGGGCGTTCTGCAGGCGGCTGTCCACCCGGATGATCTGCTCAAACAGCAGGGCGCTGTAGCTTTCCCGCAGCTGGTCCATGGCCGCCTCGGTGATCAGGCGGTTGCGGGCGTCGTAGCGGTTTATGATGATGCCGCCCACCTGCAAAGTCGGGTTGTACGGTTTGATGCCCTCGACAAATTGCAGCACCACGGCCAGACCGTCCAGATCAAAGCTGGCGGGCTGGGCAGGGATCAAAACATAATTCGACGCATTGACGATGTTAAAGTTCAGCAGCGACAGATTCGGGTTCGTGTCGATGAGGATGTAATCGTAATACCCGCGCTCGACAACGGGGCGCAGGATGCTGCGCACGATGTTCTCGCGGCTGATCTTGGTAAACAGCGCCATGTCCAGCGTACCCATCGAAACATCGGCCACGATGATGTCGATATTCTCAAATTTGGTGGGCTGGATGTAGCCGTTCAAATCCTGCTCCGCCAGTACCGCCGCGCCGAAGTTCTTCTCGCTGCGGGGCATATCGAAGCTGCTGGACAGGTTGCGCTGACCGTCGCCGTCGATGACAAGGATGCGCAGCCCCAGCTCGGCCATCGAAGTGGCAATGCCGCTGCACAGGCTGGTCTTGCCGCAACCGCCCTTGTTGTTGAGCATGCAGAGTACCTTGGTGTCGTGGAAGTCGGGGTGGTAGATTTCGTTGATGTCGACTTCCAGATAGGCACATAGCTTCTCGATGTTTTCAAGGTCGGTTGCGCTGCGGCCGGTTTCAATCTGCTTGATGGTGGAAAGGTTTACACCGGTGGCAGTGGCAAGCTCCTTTTGGGTGATGTCCTGCTCAAGGCGTATATTTTTCAGCCGCGCATAGTCGAGTTTTACCATAAAAACCTCCTAATCCGAGAAAAGGTGTTATCCATAAGGTTATAACTTTAATGATTTAACTTTATTATACCATAAGGAAATAGAATTGCAAGACGTTTTATTTTAAAAAAGAAAATTATATTGCAGAATATATTTGACAAAGGTAATGCAATTCAGTCGAGTATACTCGACAAAAAATATAATGCGTGCTATACTATACTTGACAAAAATAAGGCAGGAGTGGTAACCATGAATCATGCCCTTTTAAAATCCGTCATCTACGACCAACACGAATTTATCCGCAATTTCCAAATCGTGCCGCGCGACTACGAATTTGAGGAAAACGGCAATTATGTGCTGGTAGGTCTGCGCCGCGCGGGAAAATCCACGCTGCTGTATAAAATCGTGCTGGATCTGGTGGCGTCCGGTGTGGACTGGGAGCAAATCATCTACATCAACTTTGAGGACGAGCGCCTTTCCGAGTTCACCGTTGCAGACTTCAACGACCTGCTGTCGGTGCAGAGCGAGATGAGCGACAAAAAAGGCTATTTCTTTCTGGATGAGGTGCAGAACATTGACGGCTGGGAGAAGTTTGCCCGCCGCATGGCCGATGCGAAGGAGCATATCTACATCACGGGCAGCAACGCCAAAATGCTGAGCCGAGAAATAGAAACCACGCTGGGCGGACGCTTTTTTGCCAAGCATATTACGCCCTATGCCTTCGGCGAGTACCTGACCGCCTGCGAGGTTCCCCACGATGAACCGGCACTGCTGGGCACCAAAACAAACGGGAAGATCCGCGCCGCCTGCGCGCAGTATCTGCAATACGGCGGCCTGCCGGAATCGCTGCTGTACAAGGCCAAGCGGGAGTATATTTCCGGCGTTTACCAAAAAGTGCTGCTGGGAGATATCATCACGCGGAACAGCATCCGCAACGACTATGCGGTAAAAATCTTGATAAAAAAAATAGCGGAGTCCGTCCGCAGTGAGATTTCCTATTCCAAGCTGCAAAAGACCCTGCGCGCCGTCAATGTATCGCTGGCCAAGGAGACGATTGCCGACTACATCCGCTATGCGGAGGATGCCTATCTGCTGTTCCATCTGCAGAACTACTACGCAAACCTTGTCGAGAAGGAGAGCTACCCGAAGTTTTATTTCTCCGACAACGGCATTGTAAGCCTGTTTCTGGACCGGAAAGAGTCGGTGCAGCTGGAAAATATCGTGGCTGTAGCGCTTACACGCGCCTATCCGGACGATGTGTATTATCTGAAATCCGCAAAGACGGGAATCGACATTGATTTCTATGTGCCCTCCATCGGTCTGGCCGTACAGGCAGCCTATTCCATTGCCGGGGATGCCCGCGAACGCGAAGTCGGCAATCTGAAAAAGCTGGCGCAGAATTCGCAGGAGGCCGCGCGGCTCGTCATCGTGACATACGAGGAAGAGGAAACCATCCAGGAGGACGGCGTTACCATCGAAGCCGTGCCGCTGTATAAGTTTTTGCTGGAGCTGGAAAGCGGAAAATACGGTGCAGCATATTAAATTATAAAACGCGGGGGAGATATTATGACATCATGTCATAATATCTCCCCATTTGCTGTAACTATAAACGAAAAACAGGACAAAACAGCAGACAAATATGTTGCGTAAACGGACAAAATGAAGTATAATACATTTGCAAAAACGGACAAAACGATTTTTCTAGGGGGGCATCCGGCATGGAAAACAGCAGCAATAGTACGTTACAACGAACCGCTGCGAAAAAGATACAGTTTTTTTTGCAGAGCAATACGCGCAAGGCGCTGCTTGTTACAGGGGCGCGGCAGGTCGGCAAAACGACCCTGATCCGCCAGCTGGGACAGGAAGCCTTCCCGAATTTTGTGGAACTGAATTTTTTGGAAAACACAGCCGCGCGGCAGCTGTTTGAAACAGCCACCGACAGCAGCGATTTCCTGCTGCGGCTCTCTGCGCTGGTGGGGGAAAAGCTGGTCCCCGGCAAGACGCTTATCTTTTTGGATGAAGTGCAGGAGTGCAAGGAAATCGTGACCGCCATCAAGTTTTTGGTGGAGGAAGGCAACTACCGCTATATTTTAAGCGGGTCGCTGCTGGGTGTGGAGCTTAAAGACATTCGCAGCGCACCGGTCGGCTATCTTGACGTACTGGAAATGTTCCCGATGGATGTAGAGGAATTTGCCCGCGCCAACGGCGTGTCGGATCGCATTTTTGACCATCTGCGCAGCTGCTATGACAAAAAGCAGGGAGTTGACCCGCTGGTGCATCAGAAGATGATGGAGCTTTTCCGCCTGTACTTGATCGTGGGTGGTATGCCGGCGGCTGTGGCTTGCTACCTGCAAACGCATAATCTGTATGAAGTCGCCCAGGTGCAGCAGTCCATTCTGACGCTGTACAAAAAAGATATTGCCCGCTATGACCCGAAGGAGAAGTTCTATCTCGAGGATATTTTTGACCTGATCCCCAGCGAGCTGAACGCCAAGAACAAGCGGTTTATTTTAAAGGACCTGCATCAGGACTTTAAGTTAAGCCGCTACCACAATAGTTTTCTGTGGCTGGCCAACGCCGGCGTTGCGCTACCGACCTACAACGTGGAAGAACCGACGCTGCCGCTGCGGCTGAACAGACAAAGCAACCTGTTCAAGCTGTTTCTCTGCGATGTGGGGCTGCTGGCGGCCACCTACGCCAACGGCATCCAGCTGGCGCTGCTGAACGGCGAAAAGAACATCAACTTCGGCGCAGTGTTTGAGAACGCCGCCGCCCAGGAGCTGGCCGCCCACGGCTATGCGCTGTACTACTTCAACAGCAAAAAGCAGGGAGAACTGGACTTCGTCATCGAGCACGAGGGCAATGTGCTGCCACTTGAAATCAAGAGCGGGAAAGACTACACACGCCATAATGCGCTGTCCGGCGTGATGGCAAACCCGGACTACCACATCCCGGCTGCGTTTGTCTTCCACAGCGGGAACGTGAGTGTGAAGGAGAAGATCACCTATTACCCCATCTATATGATGATGTTCCTGCGCGAGCCGGAGCTGGCGCAGGATTTGACCTATACCCCGGATTTCGGGGTGCTGATGGGGTAAACGATAGTACGGTGTATCGATGGTTCGGGGGAGATATTATGACATGGTGACATAATATCTTTTTTGCCGCCTTCTTTTGTATCACCATGGGGATATCCTTATAAAAAAGGAGGGCGGCAATATGGAAAAGAAAATTACCCTGTTTCACGGCTCGGAAAAAATCATAGAGTATCAAACCTATCTGGAAATGATGGACGATGAGACAGACGGCATCTATATCAACAAGGCAAGCGCGGAGAGTTTGTATAAGATTTCCAAAGTGCTTGGCTGCGCGATGGAGGATTTGCTGGAAAAATAGAACAGCAGGAACTGTCCGGACAGTTCCTGCTGTTTTTATAGGGTCGGCCTGTGGGGGAGGTCGTCCCAAAGCCCCTGGGGCGGTTCCGTCAATATCGCAGATCCATCGGGTTGGAGGTACAGGACCCAGACAGATTATTGGTAGAGGATCTCGCCGGTGGGCGTGAAAAAGTCATTGGTAGGTTCGGCGCTGTGGTTGTAGATGTATCCATAGACGCACTGGGCGCTGTCCATGACAAAGCGGCCATCGTCGGTGCGGGTGTAGGTGATCTGGTAGCCCACATCCTCCTGCGCGACGGCAAAGAAGGAGGGGAGACCGTCCTTGTTGAATTCAATATAAACAGCGCAGTCGGTGCAGGCGCTCAGAGCATCGGGGGTTCCGTCATCTTTGAGAGTCAGGTCGGTGACCTCCAGCACATAGGGCGAGCCTTCCATAGCGGCAGCCTGCGCGGCGTCAAAGCTCGCGGAGGCCTTTCCGTCTGTATAGTCAAAATTGATGTCGTAATCCTGGGAAAAGTCGTCGTAGATACCCAGCGTGATATGGCTCAGGCGGCCATCCTCGTCGTAGAGAAAATCGCCGTTGGCGCCGCCAAGGCCGGTGGTAAAGCGGAATTCCCGCAGGCTCTCGGTTTTTTCTTCGGTGGTATCGCTCTGCGGGACTGGCGTTTCTTCGGGGGTGGCTTCCGGCGTGGTCTCCGGTGTGGTCTCCGGGGCGATTTCTTCGACAACAGGCGCACTCTCGGCGGGGGTGGTGTCTTCCACCGGGGCCGCGCCGCAGCCGACCAGCAGGGTGAAGGAAGCGAGGGCAGAAAGAATCAGGGCGGACAGTTTACGGAAGTTTTTCATGGTTTATTCTCCTCTTACTAAGTTGTGTTTTGTTTTTCCTTACATCTACCCTATAGGGTCGGCGGGCGGAGAAGTTAAAGAAACGTGAAAAAAATAAAAGAAAAAAAAGAGGGCTGCTGCCCACTGCGGCAGCAGCCCTCTTAGTGAATATGCGGTTACTTGGCGATAGCGGCCAGATAGGCAGCTTCGTTCGCGGCGATCTGCTTCTGGAACGCAGCAACAGCGGCGGCGTAGGCGGCTTCGCGGGCATCTGCGGCGGCCTGGGCCTGCTTTGCGTTGGCGTAGCGGGTCTCGGGGGCGGCAGCCTTGTTGGCGACGGGCGCGATAGCACCACTGCCGACGTAGCCCTTGACGCCCTTGGCGCTCACAACGGTGGTCGTCTCATTGCCGCAGGTATCGCAGACATAGACGTTGCCCTTGCGGGTCCAGTTGTGGTAGCCGCACTTCTGGCAGGTGGTGTACTCGATGCCCCAGGTGCCGTTGGCCCTGGCCTCGTCGATCTCCCTCTGCTGGGCCGTACGGGTGTCAACGGGGGCGGTGCTCACCGCTGCAGCGGCAGACGGTGCGCCGGTTGCGGCGGGCGTTTCGGCAGCCTTGTTGTCGGTGCTCGGCGTATCGACGCTGGGCGTGTCGGGCGTGGCGCTGCCGTCGGTGACGGTGACAGTCGCCTCGGCGATCTTGGCAAAGCTGCGGTCCGTCAGGGTCACGGTGCAGGTGCCGGGCATCATGGCCTCATAGGTGATCGTGCTAACGCCATTCGCGGTCTCGTAGCCGACCTGCTTGAGCACGCCCTCCCTGTCGGCCATGCTGGGGCCGTAGGCAATGTACTCGCTGCTCAGGTTCCAGTCGTACATGCCGCCGGCAGGGACCGACATCGTCCAGGTCTCGCCCACGCTGATGGCGGCGGAATCCAGCTTGTAGTCCACGGCGGGTTCGGCGGCAAAAGCGCCGACAGCCATCACACAGGTCATGGCCAGGGTGGCGGCCATAGCGGTCAGCTTTTTCAGAAACGAAGTCTTTTTCATAACACATTCTCCTTTTGTAACAGATAGATTTTTTCTTTGCAGGGAAACATCCGATCGGTTTGCTGCCTCCTTACACCATGACTATAGGGAGGCGGGCTTGTAAAGTTAAAATAAAAGTGCAGATTTTTTTCGCAAAGGCGGTTGCCTACTTTATATATACGCTTGACCGGATTCTGCAAAGTCTGCTATACTCTCTATTGCTGCCCTTCCCCAAATCTGGCAACAGAAAGGGGGTGGCCTTAGTGGACATAACCATAACCGGTTTCCTTGTGTCTGTCGCAGCAAGTGTAGTTGCCTACTACGTTTGCAAGTGGCTTGACAGTCACGGTAAGGGCAAGTAAGCACAAAAAGACCCCCAGTAGAGAGCCTACCTCTACTGGGGGTCACTTTTTTGCGTGGTCTTAGCGGCAATTCCATAACCGGTTTCCTTGCCTACCTATAGTATATGCCGATACAAGGAAAAAGTCAACGCCGCATATTCATGATTTTTTGCTTTCCCTTTAACTTCCCCGCCTGCCGACCCTATAGCCTTTGTGTAAGAAACAAAACCCAAACACAAAGGAGAAAAAGCATGAAAAAGATCACTGTAAATAAAACTCGTATCCTCACTGCGGCGGCTGCGCTGGTGGCTGTGTTCAGCCTGGCGGGGTGCGGCAGCAATGCCGTGCAGGAGGTCCCGCAGCCTGCCGGGACCTCCCGCAGCGAGGAAGCCACCCCCGAGACCGCGGCGCCGGAAGCCACGGCCACTCCGGCCCCCACACCGGAGCCGACGCCCGCTGTGGTCGTGCCCACCAGCGTGACGCTGGAGCAGGAGGGCGGCATCCTGAACCGCGGGATGACCTGGACCCTGCGCGCCACCGTCCTGCCGGGGGACGCCGCGGACAAGACCGTCCGCTGGACCTCTTCCGACGCGAGCGTCGCCACCATCGACGACGCGGGCGTCATCACGGCGCTCACCCCCGGCCAGACC
>ENA-ORTY01001085-ORTY01001085.1-human-gut-metagenome-genome-assembly--contig:-NODE-1085-length-32430-cov-3.495876_pt1 | contig 32430 bp, 35 predicted proteins | sample MGYA00241917_ERZ509198 | MGnify/ENA primary metagenome ERZ509198 (study PRJEB26280, sample SAMEA2338857) | human gut metagenome | biome: human gut; feature: human-associated habitat; material: faeces...
TTAATGGTGAGATATAATGATTGAAATTAGATATGTACAGTTAGACGACAAAAAATTTTGGTATGGACTTGATAGACACTTGCCTGATAATGAATTTGAGAAAAAAGTTCGTGATAAGCAGGGGTATGTTTTGTTGGAAGATAATATACCGATAGGATTACTAAGATTTAATCTTTTTTGGGATAACATACCGTTTTGTACGATGTTGTTCATTGATTGGAATTGTCAGGGAAAAGGGTTTGGGAAAATACTTATGGAATACTGGGAAGAAGATATGAAATCAAAAGGATATGATATGGTATTGACTTCTACACAAGTTGATGAAGAAGCACAGCACTTTTATAGAAAATTGGGCTACAAAGATTGTGGAGGTATTATTATAGACATTCCAAAACATGAGCAGCCAATGGAGATGTTTTTAGTAAAGGTAATTTGATAAATTACAGTTTGTATAACTGGCAGACCAACTACAATTAAATATTCATAGCTTAATATGAATCTCGTTCAGGCAGTTTATGCCACATTCATGGGAATCGTCGCCGGAATTATTTACTACAAAACAAATCGTCTCCTCTATCCAATGATCGTACACGCAGCGAATAACTTTATTGGCGCAATGCAAAGTTTTATCCCTTCAAACACCGGAAGGCTTATGGTCGATATGGTTTCCCTTATTATGATGATTCCTATGTGCTATATAATCTATCATCTGCTTAAAAATAATACCGCAAAACAAGGGCATATGACAGAGAACTCATTTGAATAAAGAGACACACCGTTATAAAAAATTGAATAAAAAAATGCCCTCGAAATCAGCAAGTAGTAAGCTGTTTTCGGGGCATTTTACTATGCAAATAATTCGTATCAAATGAAGAGTTCGTTTTGCTTGCTCTCTGCGCAAGCAGATTTCATTTTCTTGGATGCAACTTTTACCATGAGAGAATTGACTTTCCGGGCATTGTTGGGACAGATATCGATGCATCTCATGCAGGAGATGCACAAGTCTTTGTTGGTCTTTTTGGGATTCTCCGACGGAATCGCTCCAACCGGGCACATACTCGCACAAAGACCGCAGCTCGTGCATTTTCTTCCGGCTTTTGGTTTCAACGGAACACCATTCTTTTGGATATCTCCAACTCGAATACCGCCCATTCCTCCGGCCTCAATAAGAGTCAATAATATCTCCTGTCGCACCTCATCGCCCAAAATTGTCATAACCGGTCGAGCAAGATTATAGTTTTCGATAAATTTAGCTTTCACTAAATCAAAATCATTTTCCATCTCATCTCTCCTATGGTCAATCTACATGAACCATTATAGTCTTCATGAAAGTTAAATTCAACATTGGTAGCGCAAATCGAGACCAAATGTCAGAAAATCCTTTCTGCAATTCCACAGTAAGCTACGACCCCGGCTCCCGATATTTCAAAAAGTATCGGGAGCCGGGGGCCATTCATATTCACATATTTTATTCCGAAATGAGCGGACGAATTAAGCCAAATGTTTTTTCATAGAACGGTAACCGATCAGAACCGTCCAAACATAGGCGCAGGTTTTGGGAATCATCAACATTCCAATCATGGGGATCTGATCAGCCCAAAGCACGACAGGGATATAGAACGCAAAGCTCAGAACAATCGTCAGCCACATATGCCGAAATTCCCGATCTTCTGTTTCTTTCGCGCTCCTGTAAAACAAAACAATGATCAAAAGTCCCAACAGTGCAAAGGGAATGTTTCTGTAAATTCCCCAGGAAATGGGAGCCGTTGCACTCAGCCACCCATTCTGCGGGAACAGGCAGAGAATAATCCTCAGTGCAGACAGTCCATATACCGCGATCGTGATTCCCTTCTTTCCTTCCACTTGATACCGTGTCCGCCATACATAATAGAGAATCACATAAAAAACAGTCATGGTAATTGAGGTGATAAACTTCCCCAGTCCCAAGGGCACCACAAAATTCTCAAGTCCTGTGGTGCAGAGCGCAACGGCCCGCGGAACAAGATGAAACGCGTCCCCTGCGCCCAGAACCACCGCCATAATCCCAAACAGGCGATATTCTTTGTTTTCTTTCCCCTTAACGATCATGATGCATCCAATACTGATTACAGTGATCAGATACACCACGTCAAACAGAGTTTCTACGATTGCTTGCATACTCAATCCTTCTTTCTTTTCAATTTGAACATTGTTCATTTTTGTTTATAAAAAATTTCCGAATAACGGAAATTTTTTAACGATATAAAATCAATTCGATCATTTTCACAATAGCGGCACTATCATAGTCCTGCTGGATCAGTGAAGACAAAATCAGCGAAAACACAATCTCTACAAATCTTTTTGGCGTAAAAATCTCATTAAAGACCGCACGATTTACTCTTTTATCCCCCATCAGAACCGTAAAAAACCCTGTTTTGATATGTTCCCAGGACTTTTCCATCAGTTCCTGCCCACTCTGTTTCTCCTCTCCGATAAATCCAATGGAATGCATCGTAAAAAAATCCGGGTATTTTTCATTGCCGCTCCGCATGCACGCAAATGCCCACTCCACACACTCTGTGAAACTATCAAATACCAACGGATTTTTCGGCACATGAAAAATATCGCACCACACGCTCTCCACTGTGGCGCCAATCAGAGATGACTTGTTCTGAAAATAATTGTAAATCGACCCAACCGAGATATTGCAGGCTTTGGCCACATTCCGAATATTCACAGCCTCCCATCCCTGTGTCCGAATCAATTCACGACTGGTTTCCAAAATAGATTCCCTGGATGTCACGACCGTATTCAATCTGCTTCCCTCCAAAATGAACTATGTTCAGTATACGACTTTTTCCTGGTTTGTCAAGTCTTCTTTTCAACGCCAAAAGATGATTCACTCCAATCATTTTTTGACACTTTCCCCAAAGACCGACACAAAAAGTTGATTTGACAAAAAGTGTGTGATATGATTTACTTTGGATTTTTATATATGGCTGTATATGCCATTTGAAATACAAACGCAGCGTTCCGGGTATTATCCGGCGGCTGTAAACTGAGTGATACCGGTAGGTGTGAAATGATAAGCAGCGTGTTGCGCAAAGCACTGCAACCAATCAATAATTATATCGAGCAAACCGTTTCAGGCGGTGAACTCCATGCACTCCGAAATGAACTATCCGCAATGACTGGAGCGACTCACACAGATTTCCTCTCTTCGGAACAGGTCTACACATACGAGGAAATTCAATCCTTTTTAGCAACGCTGAACGAAAAAGAAACGATTCGGAAAAAGAAAGGTGTGTACTATACGCCTTCCGATGTGGTTCGATTCATTTTAACGAACAGCGTGAAATTGTCTTTCGGAACATTGACCGCAGATACCCTTTCCTGTCAGGAACTTACAGCAATTCCCTACCAGGCATTTTGCTACGAGCGCACAATTTTCGACCCCACATGCGGCTCCGGCGTATTCCTGTTAGAAGCACTGGAGCTGAAATTTGACCTGTTGGATTTCCAAGGCCTGCCGGTCACAAAAAAAGAAATCGACGCCATTGTTTCCACCATCCACGGGAACGATCTGAATGGTGATTCCATTGCAATCTCAAAGTTACGGCTGTTTTTATCCGCGTTTCATCGATATGGCGCCAAGAATGTGATCGGTCTATCCGGAACGCTCAACAAGTGTTTTGACTGTTACGACTTTGTGGAAAAAAATCCCGATAAAACGGCGCAGTATGATGTGATTGTCGGAAACCCTCCCTATGTAGAGGACGGGAAAAGCATTTCTGTACCGCAAATCAAATACGGAAATATTTACGCAAATGTATTGGAAAACGCCGCCTTGCATCTGAAACCCGGCGGTGTTTTGGGCTTTGTGATCCCGCTTTCCTATGTTTCCACCCCCAGAATGAAAAAAATCCGGGACTCGCTGTACCAGGCCGTCCCGGAACAGTACCTCCTCAGCTACTCCGACAGACCGGACTGCCTGTTCTCATCCGTCCACCAAAAGCTGTGCATTTTTCTGGGAAAAGCGGTGAGTGCCCCACGCACTGTCATGACGGCAAATTACCGCTACTGGTACAAGGAAGAGCGTGACACCCTGTTCTCCACAACGGAAGTCGTCAAAAACACCTTTATACAGGACGGGTTTATCCCCAAACTGGGCACCCCGACAGATGTTTCAATCTATCAAAAAGTGACCCGCTTTGAAACGCCCATACTCTCTCTCTTGGAAAAAGAAGGGCCGCCGCTGTATCTCAATATGCGGGCAACTTTCTGGATCAAAGCCTTTTTGCAGGAGCATACCGGCGCAGAGTATAAGCAGTTCCAATGCAGTACCCCCTCTGACGCGGCATTGTGTATGTGTCTGCTGAATTCTTCCCTGTTCTGGTGGTACTGGATCTGTGTATCAGACTGCTGGCATATTACGCGCAAAGAACTGCGCGGGTTCACGGTTCCGGATATTTCCGACCGCACGGCAATCTGCCGACTGGCGGAACAGCTGGAAACTATGTTGGAGGAGACCAAAGTATTTGTGGGTACAAAACAGACGGAATATGAATACAAACATAAGAACTGCGCGGCACTGATCCATCAAATCGACGATTTGGTCAATCCTCTTTACGGATTGACTGCGGAAGAAAGCGCCTATATCAAGCAGTTTGCCTATCGATATCGGATCAGTGGAGGTGTTGAAAACGAATGTAATTGACCTGTTTGCAGGGTGCGGCGGTCTCTCACTCGGATTTATAAAGGCTGGATACACCGTAAAAAAAGCGGTTGAGATTGATGCCTCTATTGCAAACACATACCGCCTTAATCACCCGGAGGTGGAAGTGGTGGTCGATGATATTCGGAACATCGACCAAGCCGGCCTTTTTAAGCCCGGAGACGCAGAAGTCATCATCGGCGGCCCCCCATGCCAGGGATTTTCCATGGCGGGGGCAAGAATCCGGAACGGATTCATCGACGATCCCAGAAACTACCTGTTTAAGCATTACTTTAATGTGGTCAAAACCGTCAAACCCAAAGTGTTCGTCATGGAAAATGTGAAAGGGATCCTGACCATGCAGGGCGGCAAGATCTTTGACGAAATCCTGCGGATTTTTTCCGACCAAACGCTGTTGGAAGGCGCACCGTATCATCTCCACTACCAGATCGTGAAAGCTGTGGAGTTCGGTATCCCACAAAAACGGGAACGGATGATCCTAATCGGGACGCAAATTCCGGATCTTCCCTTTGATATGCTTTGGGAGCAGACCAAAGCAGAGATCCTGCAGGAGGTCCCCCATTATTTCGACCCCGTCACTGTGGCGGACGCCATCAGCAATCTGGGCAGCACCACAGCAGACGGAACACTCCCAACGCCGGAACCTTTGACAAAGTATCAACGCGATCTTGCCGCCCCTCAACCGTTTCTGTCAAACCATACCCGGACAAAGCACTCTTCCATTGCTGTGGACGGAATGCACCGGGTCTCCAACGGTGAAAACTTTACAGTTCTGGAAGAAGACATCCATTCTGTTCACAGCGGCGCTTATGGGCGGCTGAGTTGGGATGCCCCTGCCCCCACCATCACCACCAGATTTGATACCCCCGCCGGCGGACGATTCATCCATCCTGTGGAAGATCGAACCCTCTCCCCGCGAGAGGCTGCGCGAATCCAAAGTTTTCCCGATGATTTTGTATTCTATGGGACAAAAACCTCCATCTGCAAACAGATTGGAAATGCCGTTCCCCCTAAAATTTCCTACTTTTTGGCGCGTCTTATTCACAAGATTCTCGATTCAAAGGAGGAAACACCATGAACCCTGTCTTAGAAAATAAGCTTCTTGCACTGAAAAACGCAAATGACTATGAGTGCTGGTATCTGGTGAAACAGCCCACTGCGTTTGATGCCATCTGCTATCTGGTTTCCTTTCTAAAAGAATTTCAGAGTGGAACCGCGGCAGAAAGTCTGGAAGCGTTTATCGGGCAAAAAGTTGCGGAGGTCAATGCCCGGCAGTCTGCCGTGGTGATCTCCAATAATTATCGCGCCTTGCGGGTCGCCGCTTTCTTCGGACTGATCAAAATGAACTCTAAAAAATACGAAGAAGCCTCTATTACGGAAACCTTTGAAGAGATCAGCACCCGCTGCGCCGGTGTTTTTGAACGAAAAGACCTCTATACAGACATCATTCAGCGGCAAATCGAAAAAATGTATATCAGTTCGGATGTGGACGAAGAATCCAATGGCATTCGGAAAAAGTACCGGCTTTATCCTGTGATGCTGCTGTATAAGATCCTGTTGGAATTGGGCCGTGCCACCGGCGAGTATGCAGTCAGTATGACGGAATATCGGTATCTGATCGCAACCACAGAGCGATTTGGGGATTTTCTGGACACCCTGCTGCTGATCAAACTCCTACGGGAAGACCCCGGCGCCAAAGCGGAATTCGAACAATTTCGTACCAAATTTGACAACCGCCTGATTCAGGCACTGAAACAGCTGCCCACATTGGAAGTGGATAAGGACCAGATCCGACTGACCACCGCATCGATTCCGGAAGTATCCAAAAAAGTGTTTTTGTTTGAAAACAACCCGGATCTGTTTCTGGCAGACAATTACACGGAATTTCTGGGTTCCAAAAGCTCTCTGTTCGACCTGATTTGCTCCGCGCCGACCACAGAGCAGGCATCGGTATCTCCTCCCAACGAGACGGAGCAGCGTCTGGAAACCGGAACCAATGTACTGCTGTACGGCGTGCCGGGGTCCGGCAAAAGCTGGACCATCGAACATGAATACTGCTCCAAAGGCGCCCATACTGAACGACTGGTATTCCATCCAGATTACACCTATTCCGACTTCGTAGGGCAGATCCTGCCCAATGTATCAGCAGACGGACAGGTTCGCTATGTCTTCACGCCCGGACCGTTCACCCGCATTCTGACCGAGGCGTACAAGCACCCCGGAGAAGAATATGTTCTGGTCATCGAAGAGATCAATCGCGGCAACGCTCCCGGGATTTTCGGCGAGATTTTCCAACTCCTGGACCGAAAAACAGAACGGCGTGACCCGGATGATGGACTGCCCATCGGCACCAGTGAGTATGGCATCACCAATCCGGAAATTGCAAAAGAAGTCTACGGCGATGAGACCCACAAAGTTCGCATTCCGTCCAATCTGTCTATCATTGGAACGATGAATACCTCTGACCAGAATGTTTTCACACTGGATACTGCGTTTCAGCGCCGTTGGGAAATGCGGCTTGTAGAAAACAATTTTGAAGAAGTCGACAGCCAGTTGGCGGACGCATCGATTTTGGATACCGGTGTCACCTGGAAAACCTTCTGCACCCAGATCAACCAGATCATCGTCGGAAATACGGTTCGCATGTCCTCGGCAGAGGACAAACGACTGGGTGCATATTTTGTCCATCTCCATGAGCTGCGTTACGATCCCCGCATGGGAAATTTGTCAGATGGAGAATACGATACGCTCCGGCAGCAGGAGCGGGCCAGGACTCTTCCCACCGCCGGAGAACAGCGGCTTTCAGAAATTCGGGCGGCAATGCGGCAAAACCGTAAATTCCCGGAAAAAGTTCTCAAGTATCTGTGGGATGACGCTTTCAAATTCAACAGAGAACTGGTGTTCGACACTGTGACTTACCAGAGTCTGGAACAGGTGATCCACAAATTTATGTATGCGGAGAAACAGGAACGGTTCTCAATGTTCAAGGACTCGATCCGCAGTGCCTTTTTCTCCCCGGAATCCTGAGGCGGTGATTCCATATGACTCCAGAGCAAGAAGTATGTGACACGCGCCCACAGGATTCCCTTCTGGCGCACTGCCATGTGAACACCAACGAAGACGGCGACCGCTTTGTGGGGATCCGTGCTGATTCCCACAAAGCGCTGGTCTGCTTTCCGTTGGGGTATCAGCTGCCGGAAACAGAGTCCGAAATTCGGGCAGATATCCGGCACCTTATTCAGGTTTTGTCCGAATTTACCACGCAGGAAGAGCGGCTGTTGGCTGTGAACCGGCACGGAATTCCACAGACCATAGACTTTCCGATCCATGCCTATCAGACCGTACTGGAATATTATTTTTCCATCGGCGGAAACTACTATGTGGAAACAGAGCCAGCCTATCGAACTGCCTCCGGCGGAAAACAGGACTGGGCCAAAACTCTTCGAAAACAACCCCCGCTGATTCAGCAAAAGGACGGTGTGAGTTCTTTCATATACACCCGGTTCACCGTCCGGACCACGGCACCAAATGACACAAAACAAATTACACAAATCAACCGGTTTTGTGTGTACGAGGCTTTTCAGAAAATCGGATGGCTGTATGTCCCCTATCTGCCGGAACCGCCCGGACCACATCCGGACCTTCGAACTTCCGTGGCAATCTTGACCGCAAAAATGGCAAATACCAACGATGATCGTAAACGAACTCTGTTCCAGGCCATGAAGGATATGCTGCTGTTTCTGGGCGAAGAAACCTCTGAACGGCAGTTGTATTATGGCACCGACTCCTTCGAACTGGTATGGGAAAAACTCATTGACAGAGCTTTCGGTGAGCCGGACAAAGAGCAGTATTTTCCCCGCTCCCGCTGGCTGTTGGAGCACGGGCAGACCAGGGAAAAACGTCCTTTAATGCCGGATACCATCATGCTCTATCACGGGAAGTACTACATTTTGGATGCAAAGTTCTATAAGTATGGACAGACCGGTCTCCCGGATCACCTGCCCAATGCATCCTCCATCAACAAGCAGATCACATACGGGGAATATCTGGAAAAGTACAAAGGCATTCCTACAGATTCCCTGTTCAACGCTTTTATCATGCCTTACAATCTGGCGGACAACCCCTTTGGACTTTCCACTGCAATAGGCAATATCAGTGAGGCCGTAGGTGATTGGCGTACCAACCACAAATACTATGAGCGAATCCAGGGGATTGTAATGGACACCAGAACTCTGATGTACCATTATATGGGCAATCCGCAAAAGGAAAAAGTTGCCCTGGCGGAGTGTATCGAGTCTGTTTTAAGAAAAGATCCTGTTCCGCCGCCAAAATGACCGTTTTTTCTTATATGAATCACAAAAAACACATCCGTCATCAAGCAACAACGCTCAATGACGGATGTGTTTTCTCAATACGGCAAATCAAATAATGATGCCTTCGCAGTGATCGATCTCATGCTGAATGATCTGCGCTGTCCACCCCGTAAAAGTTTTCTGCCGTTCCTGGAATTTTTCGTTCTGCCAGCGCACCTTGATTGTTTTCCACCGTTTGGTCGGGCGAGTCCCTACCAGGGAAAGGCAGCCCTCCTCGGTCTGGTACGGCTCCGATTTTTTGACAATTTCCGGATTGAACATGACCATATATGTCCCCTCATTGTCAAAGGCAATGATCCGTTTGTTTACTCCAATCATGTTTGCCGCCATTCCAACGCATCCCGCTTGATGATGTTTTAATGTATCCAGCAGGTCCGCAGCTGTTTGCTGATCTTCCGTTGTGGCGCGCTCCGCCTTCTGCTGTAAAAAAACCTCATCTCTGCAAATCTCACGAACCAATTCTATATCCCTCCACGATTCATAGTCTTTTTCTCTCTTTTCTACCTCCCGGGTGAAAAGCACCTTTTTTCACAGTATACCATATCAGAACGGAAGAATCAGTATATTATCTAAAATTTCTCAAAAAACACTTGAAGAAACCATTCGGATATGATAGAATACTATGCGTTCAAAATGTATACGAAGGGGCTGAATATAGATGTTGCAGACGATCCTGACCGTGATCCAGGTTCTGTCCGGTATTGCAGTGACCGTTGTCGTGCTGATGCAGTCCGGCAAATCCGCTGGCCTGTCCGGCGCTATCTCCGGCGGTGCCGATACTTTCCTGTCCGCCGGCAAAGCAAAAACTCTGGATGCCACTCTGGCAAAGCTGACCAAATGGTTTGCGCTTGCATTTGTGGTTCTGACTCTGGTTCTGAATCTGATCTGATCCGCACAACAACGGATCTGATATCAAACGACGCGAAAAACTGCTTGAAAGCTGCATTTCGCGTCGTTTTGTTTCGCAATAACTGTCACCTCTTCGTGTGTTTTTAGTTGACATTTCCTTGCGTCGGTGTATACTATTCCCAAAGAAAGGACGGGGATATACCATGGAAACAAGCCGCTCAACTGCAAAAACACATTCCATCCACGAAATTGCCTATATCGGTATCCTTGCGGCATTGATTGCAATTTGCTCCTGGATCTCCATCCCCACCCCAACGGAGATCTCCTTTACTCTGCAAACTTTTGCCGTTTGTGTGGTCGTGGGGCTGCTGGGCACTAAACGGGGAACGCTCACTGTTTTGATCTACATCCTGTTGGGACTGATTGGCCTGCCTGTTTTCTCCGGTTTTCGCGCAGGTGCAGGCGCACTGTTTGGCGCAACCGGTGGATATATCATCGGGTTCCTCTTTATGGGCCTGGTCACCGGCTGGCTTTTGGAGCACTGGGGTCGCTCCATCCCTGTAATGGCTCTGTCTATGTCCGCAGGTTTGGCTGTCTGTTACCTGTTTGGAACCATATGGTTCGTACAGGTCTACGCCGGCAGCTCCGGGCCCATCGGTTTTGGTGCTGCCCTGGCTATGTGTGTGGTTCCATACCTTTTGCCTGATCTGCTCAAAATCATATTGGCGATTTGGGTCGTGCGCAGAGTTTCTCCCTATATCACTCTGAAGGAGAATGTATCATGTCCGTAAAAGAACAGGTTTTGACCATATTGGAAGAAGAAAAAGGCTGTTACCTCTCCGGAGAAGATATGGCCGCCCAGTTGGGCGTCAGCCGCAACGCCATCTGGAAGTCCATCCGGCAGCTGCAAAAGGAGGGCCATTTGATTGAAGGCGTTCCCCGATTGGGATATACACTGCGCACAGACAGCCATGTCCTCTCTGTTCCCGGAATCAAAAAATATTTACAGGTTCCAGATTTGGAGCTGACCGTATATCCCACGCTCCCCTCCACCAACACCGCTCTGAAACAGGCCGCAGAGGCCGGTGCCCCCGCGGGCACCGTACTGATTGCCGAAGAACAAACTGCCGGCCGGGGGCGGCTTGGCCGCAGCTTTTATTCCCCCGCCGGCACAGGGCTCTATTTCAGCGTCTTGCTCCGTCCCACACTGCCCGCCACAGACTGTTCCCTCATTACCACCTGCGCCGCTGTAGCCTGTGCCGAGGCAATGGAGACGATCTCCGGGCAGAAAACAGAAATCAAATGGGTCAATGACATTTATGTCGATGGGAGAAAGGCATGCGGCATTCTCACAGAGGCCGCACTGGATCTGGAAAGCGGCGGTTTGCAGTATGCGGTTCTGGGAATCGGTATCAATCTTGCGCCGCCGGAACAGGGGTTTCCTACGGAACTGCAGTCCATTGCTGGTCCCCTGTTTCCGGATCACAGCGGCGGGGATGTACGCAATCGACTCACAGCGGAAATTCTCAATCGGTTCTTCCAATACTATCCTGACCTAACGGGAAAATCCTATCTGGAGGCATATCGGCAGCGTTCTATGCTTACCGGGCAAAGTGTATATGTTCTCCGTGCCGGGGATAAAATCCCCGCTAAAGTTCTGGGGATTGACAACGATTTCGGACTGATCGTCGCGTATGAATCCGGTCAGACGGAACATCTTTCTTCCGGAGAAGTTTCCATACGAAAAAGAACGGCAGAATCACCAAAAATACAAAAATTTTCTGTCAATTTTGATTGACAAGCCATGAGAAATATGGTATCTTATTAGGGCCGCATTGAATGGGTCAACAAGGGCGAAGTGTGCCCACCCATGAGAGCGAGACCTGCAGAAAGGAAGATATCGAAGTGAAACATGCCATTATCGAAACCGGCGGCAAGCAGTACCGTGTTGCAGAAGGTGATATTCTGTTCATCGAAAAGCTGAATGTCGAGACTGGTGATACTGTCAAGTTCGACCGTGTGCTGGCCGTCATTGACGAGGGCGACGCAAAGTTTGGCGCTCCCGTGCTGGAAGGCGTGACCGTCTCCGCAAATGTTGTGAAGAACGGCCGCGGCAAGAAGGTCCGCGTGTACAAGATGAAGCCCAAAAAAGGTTATCATCGTACCCAGGGTCACAGACAGCCCTACACGAAGGTCCAGATTGAGACCATCAACGCTTAATTTTTGTTCCCAATGATCAAGACACATGGAGGTGTAAAGCATGGCTCATAAGAAAGGTATGGGTTCTACCAAGAACGGTCGCGATAGCGAGTCTAAACGTCTTGGACCCAAAAAGGCCGACGGTCAGCATGTTCTGGCCGGCAACATCCTTGTCAGACAGCGCGGAACCAAAATCCATCCGGGCACGAACGTAGGCAAGGGCAGCGATGATACTCTGTTCGCAAAAGTTGACGGTGTCGTCAAGTTTGAGCGTATGGGTAAGGATCGCAAAAAGGTCTCTGTTTACGAGATCACACAGTAAATGTCTTCGGCGGGCAGGTACTTTTCGGTACCTGTCCGTTTTCTTGTCCGGAAATCTTTTCCCGCAGAAAAAGAGAACCATCTCCCCTGCCGCGTTGCAGGGATTGACTTTTAGGAGGGACTTATGGCTTCACCATTTGTAGATAAAGTAACCATTACCGTCACCGCCGGAAAAGGCGGCAACGGTGCGGTGGCATTTCACCGCGAAAAATACGTGGCCGCCGGCGGTCCCGACGGTGGCGACGGCGGAAAAGGCGGCGATGTCATTTTCCGCGTGGATGACAATATGTCCACGCTGATGGACTTCCGCTACAAGCGCAAATATGTGGCCGCCAACGGCGTGGACGGCCAGGGCAAGCGCTGTTCCGGCCGCAGTGGGGACGCACTGATCGTGCGGGTTCCCAGAGGCACCGTAATCCGCGACCGGGAGACCGGCGCAGTCATGCACGACATGTCCGACGGAAAAGACTGGATTGTGGCCAAAGGCGGCCGCGGTGGTTGGGGCAACAAACATTTTGCCACCCCCACCCGCCAGGTTCCCCGTTTCGCCAAACCCGGACTGCCCGGTGAAAGCCGGGAAGTCACCCTGGAGCTGAAACTTCTGGCTGATGTAGGCCTGGTCGGTTTCCCCAATGTGGGCAAATCTACCCTGCTGTCCGTCGTTTCCAACGCACACCCCAAAATTGCCAACTATCATTTTACCACCCTGTACCCCAACCTTGGCGTGGTCTATGTAACGGAAGGTGTCTCCTTCGTCATGGCTGACATTCCCGGTATTATCGAAGGCGCCAGTGACGGAGCCGGATTGGGCCACGATTTCCTGCGGCACATTGATCGGTGCCGTCTGCTGCTCCACATTGTGGATGTTTCCGGACTGGAAGGCCGGAATCCCGTGGAGGATTTTGATGCCATCAATGCTGAGCTGCGGCAGTACAGTGATTTTCTGGCCGATCGCCCCCAGATCGTTGTGGCCAATAAGTGCGACCTGTTGGGAGACGACCGGGAAAACATCCAGCGACTGAAAGAACATGTGGAATCCCTGGGCTACGAATTCTATGAAATGTCCGCTGCCACCCACACCGGAACGGAGGATCTGATGCGTGTGACTGCCGGGAAACTGGCAAACCTTCCCCCGGTGATTACTTTTGAACCGGACTATGTTCCCCCCGCAGCCAATGTGATCTCCGCTGATGATGTCATCATTCATCAGTACGGAGATGTCTGGACTGTGGACGGTGCCTGGATCGATCGCCTGGTGGACAGCACCAACTTCGGTGATTACGAAAGCCGAATCCATTTTGACCGCATGATGCGGGAGGCTGGTATCTTCCAGCGGATGGAAGATCTTGGCGTGAAAGACGGCGACACCGTCTGCCTGGGCAATCTGGAATTTGAATATCAGCACTAAACAAGAACAAACCTCGTGGTTTCAAAACCACGAGGTTTGTTCTTTTGAAGAATCCTTTATCGCCCTCCCCGACTGCAAAAATGTAAAATCACTCCCGTCAGTCCGGAGCCTATGGTCATGCTGAGAAGGATCAGTGTACGCAAGCCATACAGCTCGCTGCCAAACACCGGCGGAAACAATGTAATCAGCCAGGACGAACAGTTCATCATTTGGTGATCTCATCACGGAAGAATCCTATCAATGGCAGTATGATGGTGCCATTCCATTTCCGGAGGTTTAGATATGACAGTTAAAAGACGGAAAAAAGCCTGTGTAGATCAAAATTCCTGCGTGGCTTGCGGGTGCTGCGTCAAAGTCTGCCCCATGCAGGCAATCCAAATTTATAAAGGGATTGCAGCCCAAGTCAATCCAACAAAATGTGTTGGATGCGGGAAATGCGCCAAAGAGTGTCCTGCATCGGTGATTACGATCTGTGAGGTGGATGTATGAACAAGAAATGGTACGACTATCTCTGGATTCTCTCCCTGACTTACCTGATTCTGGGATTCGTGAATATTCTCTTTGCATGGCTGGGACTGATCTGTTTTTTCATTCCGCTGATCATTTCCCTGACACAGGGAACAAAAGGCTATTGTAATCGCTACTGCGGCAGAGGCCAGCTATTCGGTCTGTTGGGCGGACGGTTCGGACTTTCCCGCAATAAAGATATCCCCAACTGGATGAAAAGCAAGGCTTTTCGCTACGGGTTTCTGGTGTTCTTTTTCGCCATGTTCTTCCTTATGCTCTGGAACACCTATTTGGTCTTTGCAGGAGTTCAAGATCTGAAACAGGTTGTGACCCTGCTCTGGACCTTTAAATTGCCCTGGCACTGGGCATACCACGGCACTTTTTTCCACCCCGGTGTGGCACAGTTCGCCTTCGGTTTTTACAGCGTGATGCTCACTTCCACGGTACTGGGACTGATTACCATGGTTCTGTTCAAGCCCCGCAGCTGGTGTGTTTATTGTCCGATGGGAACCATGACTCAACTGATTTGCAAAGCAAAAAACGGCGGTCTGCCTCAGGAAGAGACAGCTGTATCAGACCCCTGCGGTTCTTAAATTCAAATACAGAAAGCGATGGGGCGTCACCCCATCGCTTTCTGTGATTTCATCACGGAAAATTTCCCCGTCACCGGGTATACTATCATTAAGCAAAACACTTATTTTCTATGATACAGGAGGATTCTCATGAATCATCACGATATTTACGATATGATTATTGTCGGCGGCGGCCCCGGCGGATACACCGCTGCACTGTACGCCTCCCGCGCCGGGATGCACCCCCTGGTTTTGGAAAAATTTTCTCCCGGTGGGCAAATGGTTTTAACAGAGCAGATCGACAACTATCCCGGTTTTGAAGACAGTATCGAGGGCTATGCTCTGGCGGAAAAAATGCAGAAACAGGCCGAGCGTTTTGGCGCCATTACAAAATACACGGAAGTCAAACACATGGATCTGTCTGCCGATCCGAAAGTGATCGAAACCGATTCCGGCACACTATATGGAAAAACCGTGGTGCTTGCCATCGGAGCCGCTCCCCGCGAACTGGGGCTTGCCCACGAGGCGGAGCTGCGTGGAAAAGGCGTTGCATACTGTGCCGCCTGCGACGGAATGTTTTACAAAGGCAAAACCGTGGCCGTGGTCGGCGGCGGCAATTCCGCAGCCGCAGACGCACTTCTTCTCAGCCGGATTGCGAAAAAAGTGATTCTTGTGCATCGCAGAGATACCCTGCGCGCTACAAAAATCTATCACACACCTTTGATGAGCGCAGAGAATGTGGAATTTCACGGAAACACTGCCGTCAGCGAACTGTTGTACGGCGAAAAACTCTCCGGCTTGCGCCTGAAAGATGTCGTCACTGGGGAAGAGACCACCGTAGACTGCGAGGGACTGTTCATCAGTATAGGCCGGAAACCCTCTACTGCCCTGGTCGAAGGGCAGCTGGAATTGGATGCCGAAGGGTACATCGTGGCAGATGAGAGTACAAAAACCAGCCTCCCCGGTGTTTACGCCGTGGGCGATGTACGCACCAAACCGCTCCGCCAGGTAGTCACCGCCGTGGCAGACGGCGCTGTTGCGGTACACATGGCAGAAGAGTATCTGACAGGAGGTCTTTAAAATGAAAAAAGCTTTGAAAAAATGGCTCCGACCGGCACTATTCACGCTGGGCGGTGCTCTGGTCGGACTGGCATATTATAATTTTGTGGGCTGCGCCACAGGCAGCTGTGTCATCACTTCCAACCCCATCAGTTCCATGCTATATATGGGGCTGATCGGGTGGCTGCTGTCCGGCGTATTCGGAAAGGGGTGCAGCGGCGGATGCAATATGTAATTTCCTTTCTGGAGGGCATCATCACCTTCATCTCCCCCTGTCTTCTGCCTATGCTCCCCATTTATCTGACCTACTTTGCCGGCGGTGGAGAACGCAGTCTTTCAAAAACTCTGAAGGCAGCTATGGGATTTGTTTCCGGATTTACCATCGTTTTTGTGGCCATGGGCGCTTTGGCCGGCACCTTGGGCAGTTTTCTACAGGAATACCAAACAGCAGTCAATATTGTATGCGGCGCCGTGGTAATCTTTTTCGGACTGAATTTTCTGGGCGTTTTTAAACTGGAACTGTTCCGTGGGAGCCGTCATACCGTGGACACTGACCACATGGGATTTTTTTCCGCTATGCTCTTTGGCATCATTTTCTCCATCGGATGGACGCCCTGCGTCGGCGCTTTCCTTGGCTCCGCCTTGATGCTTGCCTCACAGCAAGGGCATGTGGTGGAAGGCATGCTGATGCTGCTGACATACTCCCTGGGACTGGGGATTCCCTTCCTGCTCAGTGCCATTCTCATCGATTACTTAAAATCTGCATTTGACTGGATCAAACAGCATTATCGCGTGATCAACATGGTCTGCGGTGGATTCCTGGTTCTGATTGGTGTGCTCATGGCCACCGGAACGCTGGGCCGCTGGATGATCCTGCTCAGTTAAGGAGGTACTATGGAACGAAGAAAAGTATTGCCTATCCTTTTATTGGTGTTCGTTCTCCTTCTGGGGGGCGCGTATGTTCTCTACACCAGATTGAGCGGCTCCATGAATCCCGGACAACTCATCTCCTCCGGACAACCATCAAATCGCCCTTCCGATGAAACGCCGGAAAAAATCCCCGCCCCGGATTTCACGGTCTATGACGCAGATGGAAACGAAGTCTCCCTGTCTGATTTTTTAGGCCATCCGGTGGTTCTGAACTTCTGGTCCAGCCGCTGCGGCCCCTGTAAAATGGAAATGCCCGATTTTGATGAAAAATACCAGGAGATCGGTGAAGATGTCCAATTTCTGATGGTCAATGTGACTGACGGCTCCTGGGACACTTTGGACAGCGCCACTGCATTCATCGCAGAGCAGGGATACACATTCCCCGTCTTTTACGACACCCAAAACGATGCCGCTTATCAGTATGGCGGTTCCTCCTCCCTGCCTCTGACTTATTTCATTGACACCGAGGGATACACCGCAGCAAGGGCCATGGGCGCCATTGACAGCGAGCTGCTCCAACAGGGCATTGATCTGATCTACCAGGCAGATTGATTTCCAATAAAAAAACAGCTGCACTCCCGTAGAAGTGCAGCTGTTTTTTTATCGGTGTGTCTGATACTGCAAAGATGCAACGGCCATGAATCAGCGGTCGGAGACCACAGGCTCCACGCTTGCAGTAGGTTCAAAGTCTTCCTCAGTGACGGCATTCTCCTCTGCCGCTACCGGGGCTGCAGTCGGTTCTGCAAACTCCATTTCCTCATCCATTTCGTCCATGCAATCTTCATCCATGACATACTCATAGAAATCATCCATGTAACGCTTGTACAGCAGTGCGCCCAGAGCAGCCGAGGCTGCGACGACAGATGTTCCGATCAACAGTTTTTTTCCAAAATTTTTCATGATGCGTACCTCCAATTCATGATGCACAAAAGCCCGGAGAAACCGGGCTTTTGTGGTTTGGGAAAAGAGAAAGAGAGTGAGAAATCTATGTTCTTTAGCTTATGGTCGTATTATATCGGATCAATACGGCAAAAGTATGAAAGGAATTTGAACATATTGTGAATTCGTACAGTCTTTCTTCCGGTTTTCCCGTCGATTCTACAAAAAGCCTCAAACTTGCTTGACTTTGACAGTGGCCTTGTCCAACAATTCCACCGGTTGATAGGACAATTTGGATGTCCGAAGACCCGGGTCCCCGGAATCATCCTCCCGGTTGATAAATTGCACTTCTCCACCCGTATGCGCCCGGGCAAACTCCCGCACGATCATCTGGTGGGCTCCGGGGTAATCCCGCCGGGCCTTTTCCACATGGACAAACAGCGTGTCTCCGATGACTTCTCCCATGGCCATGGCCACAATGGTGCCATCCACCCGCAGCAAATCTCCGAAAAATCCGTAGGTTTCATAATGAGAGAATACTTCCCCCAGGATCTCCTCTTCTGCCTGGTAGGTGTCCGATTCTTTGGCGCGCAGCCGCGCAATCTCAGAACAGAAACTCTGGGCCTCTTTCAGGTTTTCCGCCGTGATGGGCTCAAAGGTCCAATTCTCGTATGTTTTCAGAAACTTATTGACATGGTTGCGCTGTCCGGAAAATTTCTTTCCTGCAAAACTGCGATGTGCCTCCGCCTCATACAGGTAGTCGCTCCACATCCGATTGAACTGGACAGATTCCAGTTCAAAGTGAGATTCCAAATAAGGCAGCTCCCGCTTGGTGACAGCGCAAAACGCCGGCTGCATTCCCGTTTCGCGGCAATACTCCATCAGCAGTGCGCAGCCGCGGTCGAAATCCCCGTATGGCGTGATGAACGCCAGGTTATCGCAGCTGCGCTGCACTTTAAAGAGCAGCACACTGTCATCCACATAGATCTGGGTCTCAAAATATTTTCTCCACATAAATGCGCCGCCGATCGTCGCGTCACAGGAACGGGAACGATAGGCCTCAAAAAATTTGCGCACCTGCGGAATGTCTGCTAAGGTCAAATCGCGAAATTGAATCACGGGGTATTATCTCCTTTATTCGATCATCCGGGCAAATTCTTCTTCCGTAATCACCGGAATGCCCAGATCGTTTGCTTTGGTCAATTTACTGCCGGGGTTTTCCCCGACAAGTACATATCCTGTTTTTTTCGACACGGAGGAGGATACTTTTCCTCCGTATTTTTCGATCAGCGCCCCGGCTTCATCCCGGGTAAAACGCTCCAACGCGCCGGTCAAAACGAAAGTTTTTCCCTGGAATCGGGCATCCACTACCGTTTCCATGCTCTCCATGGACACACCTGCCTCCTGGAGCAGACGAATCTGATGCTGCGACTGGGGCTGATCCAGCCACTCCCGGATAAACCGGGCCGTAATGGGGCCAATATCCGGCACAGCCGTCAGCTCGTCCATTCCGGCTGCCATCAGTGCATCCATGTTCCGGAAATGCGCTGCCAGGGTCTTGGAGGCTTTCGCTCCCACCTGCCGGATGCCAAAACCGCACAGCACGCGGGCCAATCCCTGTCCCTTGCTGTTTTCGATTGCACGCAGAAGATTCTCCGCGCTTTTGCTGCCCATACGCTCCAACTGTTCTATTTCTTCTTTTTTCAGATAGTACAGTTCTGCGGGACTTTTGACCAAGTCATTGGCAATCAGACTCTGACACAATGCGATCCCCAATCCATCAATATCCATGGCCTCCCGCGAGGCAAAATGAGCAATATTGCGCAGCCGTTGTGCCGGACACTCCGCGCCGGTGCAGCGCATGGCCACGCCGTCCTCATCCCGCACCACCGGGCCGCCACATTCCGGGCAAGTGTCGGGCAAATGGAACGGCACCGTCCCTTCCGGGCGCAGCGCATAATTCACGGAAAGCACTTCCGGAATGATCTCTCCCGCTTTGCGGACCACCACAGTGTCCCCGATCCGCAAATCCAACTTGTCCACAAAATCCTGATTGTGCAGTGTGGCATTGGTGACAGTCGTTCCCGCCAGACGCACCGGTTCGATCACTGCCTTGGGCGTCAGTACGCCTGTACGCCCGACCTGCACCACAATATCCACCACCCGGCTCTCCTTTTCCTCCGGGGGATATTTATATGCCACGGCCCACCGGGGTGCCTTAGCCGTGCTGCCCAGCAATTCCCGCTGATGTAAATCGTTGAGCTTGATTACCGCTCCATCCATATCGTAGGGCAGTTCTTCCCGGTGGTCGCCCAAATACGCAATGCGGGCAATGCAGTCCTCCAGGGTGTCAAACACCTGATAGGGCACCACCGGAAATCCCATCTCCTGCATGGCCGCAAGGCTTTCTCCATGGGTCGCATAGGGGCGGGAAGACGCCTGCATATTAAACAGCACAATGTCCAGTTTCCGGGAGGCTGCCACTTTCGGATCCTGCTGACGCATGGAACCGGCGGCGGCGTTCCGGGGATTGGCAAAGGGTGCCTCTCCCCGGATTTCCCGCTCCTCATTCAGCTCCTGAAACACCTGTCGGGACATATACACCTCGCCCCGAACCACCAGGTGTTTCGGAGCATTTTTCAGCCGCAGAGGCAAATTCCGCACCGTTCGGAGATTTTCCGTCACATCCTCGCCGGTGATGCCATTTCCCCGGGTCGCCCCCTGTACAAACACGCCGTTTTCATAGACCAAAGACATGGAAAGTCCGTCAACTTTTGGCTCCACACTGTATGCGTGGGCCTGGGGGAGCATCTCTTCCATTTTTCGGCCGAAGTCTGCCAATTCCTCAAAGGAAAACACATCGGTCAGACTCTCCAACGGCACTTCATGGGTCACGGGAGCAAACGAACTCATCACCGTGCCGCCTACATGCTGCGTGGGCGAATCCGGCGTCACCAACTCAGGATGCGCTGCCTCCAATTCTTCCAGGCGACGCATCATGGCATCATATTCAAAGTCCGAAATCACCGGTGCATCCAGGTCATAATATAGCCGACTATTGACCTCAATCTCCCGACGGAGCTTTTCAATTTCTTCTTGTACGTTCATAGATCTCACTTCCCGGTATTGACATACATATTGGGGACCTCCCCCATGATCACGGTCTCCGCAATCAGAACCTGCGTGATAATCTGGGTCTGTTCTCGCCCCCAGGGCACCAGAACATCAATGTCCACCACCACATCCAGCAGCAGGCGATGTTCCGTCTGATTGATGCCCGCAGCGTGCAGTTCACTGCGAAATTTCGTATAAGAGCTGGTGAGCATGATCATTTCGATCACCACATCCGGCCCTTTTCCCAATAGGATACTGGACCCCATCAGATTTCCCAATGGGATATGTACCTGAATGTTTTCCTCATCCAATTTGGTTACACGATACAGCAGTTCCGCAGAAAAGGCATTGATTCGGGCCATATTGGCGTCCAAGGACACCACCCGTCCCGTCTGATCCTGTTCTATATTTACAAAATAGCTGTAATCATAGCCGCCTGCGACCATCATGTCGATCACCGCCTGGTTGACTGTATCGACCACAAGGTCTTCTGCATCAGAAATTGCCATAGCACTGGACAAGCTGCGCAGGTACCCCACCAACTGGAGCACAAAACTGCCGCACAGCAGCAACGCCATCAGCGCCATTCCTTTCCAGAGGATGCCCCGGTCTTGAGGCGCTTTGCGTCTGCGCCGCCACCGTATCCCCCGCCGATGTTTTACTGGCATAGAATCACCTCTATGCCCATCGTATGCAGGATCAGTTGTCCATCATTTCAGATGCGGCCAGCAAAATTCCCAATTTGCCGGATTCGTAGGTCAGTCCGCCCTGGACATAGACCATATACGGCTCCCGCAGGGGGCCGTCTGCCGAAAGTTCGATGGACGATCCCTGAATGAATGCACCGGCCGCCATGATCACATCACAGTCATAACCGGGCATCTGCCAGGGTTCCGGAACCACGAAGGAATCCACCGGAGATCCCTCCTGGATACCTTTGCAGAACTTTTTCAAATTCTCAGGGGTTCTCAGCTTGACCATCTGCACAATATCGTCCCGCTGTTCAAAGGGCGTGGGATTGGTTTCAAATCCCATATCCGTAAACAGTGCCGCACAGAAAACGGCCGTTTTCAGTGCCTGTGCCACGGTGTGCGGCGCCAGGAACAGCCCCTGGAAGAGCAGGCGGTTATTGCCCAAAGTAGCGCCGCATTCTGCACCGATACCGGGGGTCGTCAAGCGATTGGCCGCCCGGTCGATCAGCTCCTGGCTGCCTGCCAGATAGCCGCCCATGGGCGCAATGCCGCCGCCGGGATTTTTGATTAGAGAACCCGCAATCAAATCTGCTCCTACATGGGTCGGCTCCTGCGTTTCCGTAAACTCGCCATAGCAGTTGTCGACCACCACCAAGGTGTCTGGGCAGGCCTCTTTGACGCAGGCAACAATCTCCCCGATTTCCGCAATGGACAGAGCCTTCCGCTCCTCATATCCTCTGGAGCGCTGAATCAAGACTGCAGCAGGCCGCATAGCGCCCACTTTCCGGGAAATCTCGGCATAATCCGGGCCACCGGTCTGGTCCAGTGCCACTTCATCATACCCGATTCCGTAAAATTTCAGACTGCCATATTCCTCTCCGGAAATGCCAATCACCGTCCGCATCGTGTCATAAGGCGTTCCCGTTACAGACAGCAGGGTGTCTCCCGGTTTCAGCGCCGCATACAGCGCCGCAGAAATGGCGTGGGTTCCATTGACAAACCCAATCCGCACCAGAGCCGCCTCTGCCCCAAATACCTGGGCATAGACTTTATCCAGCACTTCTCTTCCCATATCATCGTATCCATAGCCAGTTGTCCCGGCAAAGCAGCCTTCCGTCACCCGCTGTTCCTGAAAGGCCTCCATGACCCGCAGGGTGTTGGCCTGCGCCACTGCGTCAATTTCTGCAAAGCGCCCGGTCAAAGTGCTCTCCACACGGGCCGCCCGTGCAAACATCTCCTGTTTGATATCCTGGATTTTCAATCTTCTGTCTCCTTGGCAAATTCTTCTATCATCAATTCTGTCAGACGATACACCGCCTGAAAATCTTCCACACTTCCAATACTGGCGGGAGAGTGAATATTCCGCAGCGGCGCTGCAATCCCCGCCACGGGAATCCCGCCCAAACTGCGTTGGATTGCAGAGGCATCCGTACCGCCTGCAATCATCTCCTTTGTCTGCCAGGGAATCTGATGACGCCGAGCCAGGGCAATCAGTTTCTCCCGCAGCCCCCGGTCATACAGCGTTCCCCGGTCCATAAATGGGAGCACCGCTCCCTGTCCTACTTTACAAATCATCTGATGTGCAGGAACACCCGGCAGGTCTGCTGCCGTGGTTCCTTCCACCACAATCGCCGCATCCGGGTGAATCCGCCAGGCGGCTGTCCCCGCACCGCGAGTGCCCACTTCTTCCTGCACAGTAAACACGAACCAGGTATCGCAGGCCGGCTGCTTTTCCATCAATTCTGCCAAAACGGCACATCCTAACCGGTCATCAATGGCTTTGGCTTTCATCAGATTCCGGCCCAACATCACCGGCTCCCCGGAAAAAATGCCCACATCCCCAAGGGTCACGACACGCTCTGCCTCAGCCCGGCTGCCTGCCCCAATATCAATGGTCAGTTCGCTCACAGCGGGAATTCCTGTGCTGCCTGTTTTTTTCGAAAGGTGGTGCGCTTTGATCCCGATCACTCCCGGAATCTCTTCCGGCCCAATCAGCACCGATTTTCCCAAAACCACCCGGCGGTCAACACCGCCCACAAAGTCAAATTTCAAAAATCCGTCCTGGGTGATTCCAGTGATGATCACTCCCACCTCATCCATGTGGGCACAGAGCATCAGCGTCCGGTCATGGCACTTACCTGCCCGGAACACCATCAGGTTTCCCATGGCATCCGTTTCGATTTTATCCGCCACCTGCATGGCCCGGGCGAGCAGATATTCCCGCACCGCATCCTCCTGTCCGGAAACACCCGGGAGGGCGCACAGGGTCTTCAGCGTTTCGATCATATCAGCACCTCCCCTGCCCGCCGAACAAAAGCTGCCGTCAGCTCTGCCATTTGACAGGCATCTTGCAAGTCGATTACTTCATGCGGCGTGTGCATATACCGCAGCGGTAAGGACAACACGCCCACCGGAATGCCGCCGCAGGCAATCTGAATGGGCCAGGCATTGGTGCCACTGCTGCCGGACATCACTTCAAACTGGAATGGGATTTTCTCCCGCTCCGCCGTTTCCTGCAGCGCCTGGGTGACACACCTCGTCATATTCGGTCCCACACCGATGGCAGGCCCTTTTCCCAGATCCATCAGCGTCACATCCTTCGCATCCGGCGTTTTCCCGTGGGTCACATCCAGTACCAGAGCCAGATCCGGCGCAATTCCATAGACGCCGGCCCCGGCGCCCCGCATCCCCAGTTCTTCCTGGGTGCTGAACATAGCATACAGATCAAAGTCCAGTGTTTCATCCCGCAAGTGTTCCAATACCCTCAGCAGGATAGCTGCCCCTGCCCGGTTATCCAGAGATTTTCCGCAGAGTTTGCCCCCAAGCAGCCGCTTGGGCTGTGTGCAGAATGTTACAGCGGTTCCCAACGGAACAGCCTGTTCGCTTTCTTCCTGGGTCATCCCCACATCAATCACCAGTTTTTCAATGGGTACCGCCTTCTCCATCTCTTCTGCCCGAAGCGCGTGGGGCGGCATGGTGTCGATCACGCCGGGGATCGGTGGCTCCGTCAATACCAACACCTCGATTGCCGGAAGGATTCTCGCATCGATCCCGCCCAAAGCAGAAACACGCAGAAATCCCCGTTCTATCCCGGTGACAATCAGTCCCACTTCGTCCAAATGGGCATCCAACAATACCTTTTTGGCATTGGATTTGCCACAGGAGCGAACGCCAATCATATTCCCCATCGCATCCGTTTCCACATGGTCGCATAGTCTTTCCAACTGCTGACGCAGAAAGCCGTGGAGCCGGTCTTCCTGGCCGGACGGTCCGGACAAGGCAGACAGTGTTTCAATCAGTTCAAACAATTCCATTTTACGCCAACTCCATCACGATTTTCCGGAACAGGTTCCCTCGCTCTGCAAAGTTTTGGAAGAAGTCAAACGACGAACATGCCGGGGAAAGCAGCACGGTGTCTCCCGGCTCGGCAAACTGACTGGCAGCCAGTACATTTTCTGTCCAATCCTCATAAATAAACAGCGGGAAGTCCGGGCGATAGTGCGGCGACGCCTGCACTGCCTGCGCAATTTTCTCCGCCGTCTCTCCGCAGACAAACAGTGCTTTGCATCGACAGCAAATCTCATCTGCCAATTCGTCGAACGGCACATGCTTATCATGTCCACCTGCAATCAAAATCAGGGATTCCGCCGGCGGAAATGACCGCAGTCCCGCCAATGCCCGGGTCGGACTGGAGGCAATGGAATCATTGATGTATTTTACGCCGTGAATCGCCCGAATCAGCTCCAGTCGGTGCTCCACTCCGGAAAAGGTGCGGGCCACCTGGCGGAAGGTCTCATCCGAGACCAGTCCCTCAACGGCACAGTATGCAGCCATATAATTTTCCACATTGTGCATTCCGGGAATTTTGATCTCATCGATTGCAATCAGTTCCCGGGCGTTCTCCCCATCGGTAAACCAGATTTTTCCATCTGCATACCAGGCACCCCGCTCCACCGGTCCGCGGCGGGAAAAGCGATACACCCGTGACTTTGCCTCCCGGCCAAACCCATCGGTAATCGCGTTATCTGCATTTACCACCAGCCGATCGTCGGCATCCTGAAGCCGATACACGCTCTTTTTCGAATTCTGATAATCTTCAAAGTCGGGATGTACATCCAAATGGTTGGGAGAAACATTGGTGACCACCGCCACATTGGGCTTGCAGGTCATGCTGTGCAGCTGAAAAGAGGACAGTTCCAACACGCACAGATCCTCAGAGGACATTTCCGGGATCTCGCACAGCAGCGGATGCCCGATATTACCGCCCAAATGAACCGTTTTTCCGGCAGCTTTCAGCAACTCGGAAATCACGGTACTGGTAGTCGTTTTTCCGTCCGACCCGGTGATGGCAATCGTGCGGCAGGGACACAGCTTGAAGAACACTTCCATTTCACTGGTGATCTCCACGCCCTGGGCTGCAGCCGCCTGCAAATGGGGGTCCAACGGCAGCAATCCGGGGGTTCGGAACAAAAGGTCAAAGTCTGTAAGACCTTCCAGATACGCCTCTCCCAGCTGCAGCGATGCCCCCAGTTCCCGCAGGTGGGACGCCAGTTCCCCCATCTGAGTTTCTGTACGCCGGTCACAGACAGTCACCCGGCAATTTTCGCCGCAAAGCAGTTCGATCAGGGGCAGATTGCTCACGCCTGCACCGATCACGGCAATTTTTTTCGGGCGAAGTTCATCGATATATTCAGAAAATTTCATGACTCAGTCACCTCACATAATCAATAGATTATATCCCGATTTCCAGGAAATTACAACATTTTTTGTTGACTATGCAGGACGGATTGTGTAAAATAGTTGGGCAAGTGTGCCAAATGGTCGCGGGCATAAGGCGAAAGCCTGTGCGTGAGGAAAGTCCGGGCTCCACAGGGCAAGGATAACGGGTAACACCCGCGACCCTCGGACAAGTGCAACAGAAATATACCGCTGTCTTTCGGGACAGTAAGGGTGGAAAGGCGAGGTAAGAGCTCACCCAGCGCATGGAGACATGTGGCTGCTGTAAACTCTATCCGGAGCAACACCGTGGGAGAACGCATGGCCGGCCCGGCCGTTCTCAGGAGGTGGCTTGAGCGCATCGGCAACGGTGCGCCTAGATTGATGACCATTCATTGACAGAACTCGGCTTACCGGCGCACTTGTATCAAAAAGGCTCGTATCGTAACGATACGAGCCTTTTTGATTGTTTACGGCTACAAATTTAGCCGACCAGTGCCGTGAGCACCGCCTCCAGTTCCGGCAGAGTCAGGAACTGCGTTTCCACATCGTAGTATACATTCTCATAGAAAAACTGAACCATGTAGCTGCTTTGATATCCATAAATCACCATGGGAACACCAAGAACGGTGGAGACCTGTGGCTCAGTCCCGAGATACACATCCCGCAAAGGCTGTTCAAAGGCACACAGTGCCATTGTAATGTCCCCGCCCTCTTCATTTTTCCATTGCATCACATAGTCATGGGGCGCGTATGTCCCCTCCTCTCGATCAGTCGGAGCATTCACCGTCATAAATTCGCAAAGCGTATACCCCTCCGGCATCTTTTCTGATACGCTTTCTTGACTCATTCCCATGCTTTCTTCAAAGGCGCAGAGCATCTCCCCCTGTTCTTGCTCCGAAAGGGCGTTGTATACTGAAATCTGAACATCCATGTCCGTACTCATATACTCTTTCAATTCATTGACATGCAGTACCGTTTCTTCCGGTACAGTCGCGGTTTCCTGTGCTCTGAGCACCCCAAACACACCAAGGGCCACTACAGCCAGGCAAGCCGCCATCACTCCAAAACGGACCCATGGAGATTTTTTCCCGTCTGCGCTGGTTTCGTGCGCCTGGCAGATATACTGCTCCTCTACTTCTCCCAGTGTTTCAAAAAGCATCTCTTTTTTCATACTTCAAATCCCCTTTCCGTTAAAAATCCTTTCAATTCTCTCCGTAAGCGATTTAATGTCATGGACACGGTCCCCTCCCGCATCCCAAATCGCCGGGCAATGGAGCGCACACTGTCTGCATACCAGTATCGGCATAGAAAGATATTTCGTTTTTTGTCCGAAAGTCCACGGAGGAAGTCATTCAGCGCATGGATCAACTCCATCCGGTCGATTTTCTGTTCCACATCGTCCCCGCCGGATACACATTCCCCCAATTCCTCCAACACCACAGGCATTTCCCCGCCGCCTCGTTTCTCGGCCGTGTAGTAGCAATATTTGTTGAAAGAAAGATTTCTTGTGATCTTCCCCAAAAACGCTGACAACCGATTGGGACGATGGGGCGGCATTGCCTTCCACGCCCGCAAATATGTGTCATTGACACATTCTTCCGCATCTTCCCGGTTCCCCAAAATGTTTTTTGCGATGCTCATACAGAAAGGTTCGTATTTTTCCGCTGTGGCGGAAATGGCCTTCTCATCTCTGTCCCAGTAAAGCTGCACGATTTGACGATCTTCCAAAGGGAATCACCTCCTTTTCTTTCCCCTTTCACCTATATACACCGATTCCGTCGCTTTTTCTCACATGATTTCAATTTATCCTACCATATTTTATTCTTTTCCGCAGGGTGGAGTTTTCTTATCCCCATCTTCCGCAAGCGGGCAACAAAAAAACACGCCCTAAATCCGTGATTTAGGGCGTGTTTTCCATGCCGTCGGCATCAATAGTATTATTTTCCGCCTTTGCGGAACAATTTCAGCAACTGGATTGCCAGCATGGATGCAAAGGACAGGCCCACAACAGTTCCCACCATGCCCCAGGAAAGTCTGGCAACCTGGAACAGCGGTTCCAGAAGAGGCACCAACAACACTGCAGCCAGCAGCAATACCCCTGCTGCAAAGGCCCCCAACAGATATCGGTTGTCCCAGAATCGTTTGGTAAACAGCACCGGTCTGCCTGCCTTGCAGTTGAATCCATGGAACAGCCGGCTCAGACAAAGGGTCGCAAAAGCCATGGTGCTGCCCACTGCAGCACCGCCCTGGGTCAGTCCGATGTGGAAAGCAGCAATCACCGCAAGAGAAATCATCAGCCCTTCCGTAGCTACGCTCCACAAAAACTCCTTGGTCAAGATTCCTTCATTACGAGGTCTGGGCCGCTCCTGCATGACAGCGTCAGAATGAGGCTCCAGTCCCAACGCAATGGCAGGCAGAGAGTCGGTCAGGAGGTTGATAAACAGCAGATGCACCGCCGCAAAGGGTACCGGCAGCGCCGCAAGGGAGGCATACAGCACCGTAATAATGGCTGCCGCATTGCCCGAAAGCAGGAACTGAATAGCCTTTTTGATATTTGCATACACATTCCGTCCATTCTTCACAGCCTGAACGATGGTCGCAAAGTTGTCATCCGTCAAAATCATGCCGGCCGCATCCTTTGCCACTTCCGTGCCGGTGATGCCCATGGCCACGCCGATATCTGCCTGTTTCAGCGCCGGGGCATCGTTGACGCCGTCGCCGGTCATTGCCACCAGGTTTCCGCGCTCCTGCCATGCGCGGACAATGCGAATCTTATGCTCCGGGGACACCCGGGCATACACGCTGACTTTCGGCACAAAATCCTGCAGTTCTTCATCGGTCATTCCATCGATCACAGAACCTTCCACTGCCTCGGTCCCCTCAGTGAGAATACCGATCTCTCTTGCGATGGCAGAGGCGGTCACCTTGTGGTCACCGGTGATCATAATGGGCCGGATTCCGGCAGCAATGCACTCCGCCACCGCCGCTTTGGATTCCTCTCTGGGGGGATCCATCATGGCGATCAGTCCCAGGAAGTCCAGTCCGTTCTCATCTTCCAAATTGATTGCTGCGCTGTCAACGGTACGCACCGCAAAAGCCAGCACCCGCAATCCCTGATTGGAGAATTCTTCGTTTGCCCGCTCGATCTTGGACCGTTCCTCCGGAGAGATCACACACCGATCTAACAGCACATCCACAGCCCCCTTCGTGACCATCACCAGGCCGCCAGAGAAACGATGTACGGTACTCATCAGTTTCCGATCAGAATCAAAGGGGATCTCCGTCAGGCGGGGATATTTCTGTCGTGTGACTTCCTCGTCAAACCCGTGGTCTTCTCCCAATCGCACCAGGGCCGTTTCTGTGGGATCTCCCACTTCCCCGTTCTCGTTCACAGTTGCGTCACTGCACAACAGCGCCGTGCGCAGCAGCGGCTCCTGTGTGGGGTCGTGGAAATCTGCCTGGGCTGCAGGAATGATCTGACCGGCCACATACAGCTTTTTCACCGTCATCTTATTCTGGGTCAATGTCCCAGTCTTATCCGAACAGATTACGGACACACTGCCCAGTCCTTCCACAGCCTGGAGTTTCCGGATAATAGCGTGTTCCTTGGCCATTTTCTGCGTACCGAAGGACAGGACGATGGTCACAATAGAAGACAGCGCCTCCGGGATGGCTGCCACAGCCAGTGCCACAGCAAACAGGAAGGCATTCATCACATGCTCGTGGCGCAGTACGACACTGACCACAAACAGGATTGCACAGATGACCAGGATACCGATAGAAAGTCTCTTGCCAAACTGATCCAGGCTGACCTGCAACGGTGTTTTCTTTTCTTCCGTGTTTTTCAGAAGTGCCGCAATTTTTCCCATCTCAGTGTCCATTCCAATGGATGTCACCAGATATTTGGCGCGGCCGTAAGTCACAAAGCTGCCGGAGAACACCATGTTCTTCCGGTCGCCCAAGGGAACCTCCCCCTGAATCTCTTCCAAATCCTTTTCGACGGGGAGACTCTCGCCGGTCAGTGCGCTCTCAGCACACTTCAGACTGGCACATTCCAGCAGCCGGCCGTCACCGCAAACGGAGTCCCCGGCCTCCAAAAGGACCACATCGCCTACGGTCACCTCCCGGCCCGGAATCTGCACCACTTTGCCGTCCCGCAGCACTTTGGCCGTGGGCGCCGACATCTGTTTCAGGCTGTCCAGTGATGCCTCTGCTTTGATGGTCTGCACGGTTCCCAAAACTGCATTCATGGTAATCACCGCCAAAATGACAACGGTGCTTTCCACATCCCCCAACGCTGCAGATACGATGGCCGCAAGTATCAAAATCACTACCAAAAAATCCGCAAACTGTTCCAGGAAAATACGGAGCGTACTTTTTCGTTTGCCCGCCTGCAATTCGTTGGGACCGTACTGCGCCAGCCGCTTTGCAGCCTGTTCAGAGCTGAGTCCCTCTTCCGTGCAGTCCAGATCCCGGAACAATTCTGTCCGGGCTTTCTGCCAAATAGGTTCTTTTTCGTTCATACATTTCCTTTCCCGACACAACGCAAAAAGGCGAGACCTCTGCGTCAATGCCGCTGCATTGATACAAAAGTCTCGCCGTTTCAACTCACAGCGGGGCCGAAACCCGTACTGACGCTGATGAGTACACAACATTGCTGTGCCCGCTACTCCCTTTTTACCGGGGAATCATACCGCAGATTCCACAGTTTGTCAATAGCGAATTTAGTCAAAATGTATGATTTATCTGTGTTTTCTAAAAAATCCGGAAACTGTGTATCAGTTTCCGGATATTCGTACATTCTATGGAAAGATGCTATTAAAACTGCAGATGCAGGTCTACGATTTCGCTGTCAGAGCCGTTTCGGATCGGCAGCTGATAAAAGCCTGTTCCCGCTGAGATCACGCCCTGGGTCTTTCCATGAATCACATGACCATAAAAATATCCCTTACCGGCTGATAGAGCCGTGAATATATTCATCGGGAAAAACTGCCCCTTGTGGGTATGTCCGCACAAGACCAGATCCGCCCCGACCTGCTCTGCTTCCCGCAGACCCTGAGGGTCATGGTCCAAAACGATGGATGGTTTCCGCCGATCGGTTCGGGACAGTAATGTCCTCAATTCTGTCCGCTCTGCGCGGTTTTCCTCCGCCAGTCCCATGCGCCCTACAAGGGTAAACAGCGGAAAACAAGCCGTCTCATTATACAGCAGGCGAAGGTGCGCGTTTTTGAGAAAAGTCTGGAATGCCTCATCGTCCACATCCGGGTCATGATTGCCCAAAACCACATAAACGCCGTCTTTGGGCCGCAAACGGCGGAACTGTTCTTCCACCTGCTCCAGATCCAGGCACTCCTGCGTCGTCTCGCTGTCAAACAGATCCCCGCTGATGACAACCATGTCCGGCTCCAGTTTCTCTACCTGATTCACTATCCGTTTCACATAATCGGCGCGGATAAAATTCCCCAAGTGCAGATCACTGAGCAGCACCATACGATACTGCTCCCCAGTCGTCCCGAGGGTGATTTCATATGGCCGCACCCGCAGCCGCCGGGCATGAACTGCTCCTGCAGCGACCCATACAGCTGCACTCAATCCCGCCATCCATACCAGTGTCTGCGCCCGTAATTCCCAGACGCCCAGCAGCCGGAGCAGCATATGCACACCGTCACAGATCACCAATGCCATCAGGAAGTAGATCATATAGCACAGGTAATAGGAAGTTGCCATTGCACAGACACGGTAAATTCGATTATAAAACAGGTGCTGCTGAGAAAATGCCACCAGAACCGCAAACAACACCAGTCCGCAGAAAATGCTCCACTGAGGGTGGACTCCCCACAGCTGATCCGCCGCCTGCGTCAGCCTGAGACTGACATAAGCCGTCAGCAAAAGGATCATCCCGGGAAAAACTCCCGGCAGTCGCTTTCCCATAACAAAAGAGCCCAATTTGGTATCCAATGCAACGCCTCCCGCAGCAAACTCTTTTGCTATTATATGAGATATCGGCATAGAAGTTGTAAACGATCTGCGAACAGATTTTTAAGATTTCAAAAGTTTCCCCTAAATTTTAGGCAAAGAACCGGAAAAGGGACAC
>ENA-ORTY01001088-ORTY01001088.1-human-gut-metagenome-genome-assembly--contig:-NODE-1088-length-32272-cov-4.507124_pt1 | contig 32272 bp, 23 predicted proteins | sample MGYA00241917_ERZ509198 | MGnify/ENA primary metagenome ERZ509198 (study PRJEB26280, sample SAMEA2338857) | human gut metagenome | biome: human gut; feature: human-associated habitat; material: faeces...
GGCATCAAAAGGCATTTTGACATCCATGCTGCCGGATCACCTGTGGAAAAATTTTCTCACATTCTCTTCCATGCGCCATAAGCATATCGATCATACGCTGCATATAGCCGGTCACCGGCATTTCTTTCCGGTATGCCAGCACAAAATCAGTGGTGCTGTCAATATTACGCATACAATAATACCGCACATTTTCCTGCTTTTTCATATACATCACATAGCTTTCCCGGTTAAATCCGATCCCCAGTCCTTCTCCTACCATCTGCATGGCAGTTTCTATGCTGCGTATCTCCCGTATTTTTCCCGGCCTTACTCCATTTTTATTTAATATACGTTCTGAATCCCTGCGGATACTCTGGTTCTGTTTTGCCAGTATAAGCTTTTCCCCGTTCAGCCAGAAAAGCTCCAGACTTGGAAGGGCTTTTCCTTCTTCCCAGACTGCCTTTTCATTGATGGGATGATCTTTTGGGACAGCAATAAGAAGATGTTCTTTAAATACCACAAAACTATTCATATAGGGAGGCAGGTCTACACTGTTGCATAAAAGCAGATCTGCTTTAAAATTCTGTATACTTTCTTTTAATTCTTTCATGGTTCCCTCACAAAGGATCACTTCCACTCCCGGAAACTCCTTTTCGTAAGAGGCAATAACAGGGGGCAAAAATCCGGTTGCCCGGCGCAGCTGGACCCCGATGCGGATGCGTCCGCTGTAATTTCCAGTAATATCCTTTAATTTTTCATCCAGTTCATGGCTCAGCTGTAAAATAAGCTTCGCCTTTTCCACATACTGCTCTCCTGCATAAGTAAGGATAAACTGCTTTCCCACCCGCTCAAATAACCGGACTCCCAGGGATTTTTCCAGATTGTTAATGTATATGCTTAATGCTGGCTGGGAAATAAACAGCTCCTTTGCCGCTGCTGTAATCGTTCCGTTTTCTGCCAGTGCACAGACGTATTCCTGTTCCTTCAGATTCATGATCATGCCTCCTGTGTGCTGAAACTTTTTTATCTTCTGTCATGTACTAGTACATCATTTCATATATTATACTAAAACTTCCCACACCGATGTGGTGTGTTGAACCTTGAAAATTCAATATTTCAGCCAATAAAAAAGGCATAAACCTGTTCCGTTTGGTATAATGGAATTGACTAGAAACCATTTTTACAAAGGAGATTTATGCCATGTCCAGTATACCACAAAACCATTTCGATGAGAACGACTTAATTGACTGTGTTCAGAGATTTTTTTCCAAACATCATGTTGGCAATCTTCTTGCCAGATGTAATGGGATGAAAGAAAAAGGTGTTTCACCTGTTTCTCTGCTTCGTTACAAACTCAGCAACATTTTTGTCGGAAGGAGTATGTATATGCAGCAACGGACTGGCTCTTTTAAGGAAGATTTTTCAAAGAACACTTTTTATCGTTTCCTTAATTCGGTAAAAACAAACTGGCTCCGTTTTACTTCTCTTCTTGCTGCTGATATCGTAAATAATGATCTCAAAGATCTAACGGATGATAACAGGAAAAATGTTTTCATCATTGATGACAGCCTTTTTAATCGTACCAGCTGCAAGAAAACAGAACTGGCATCAAAGGTTTTCGACCACACCGATATGCATTTCAAAAAAGGTTTTCGGATGCTTACCTTAAGCTGGAGTGATGGAAATACACTGATTCCGGTAAACAGCTGCCTGTTAGCATCTGCAAAAGATACAAATATCATCGGTCCAGTAAAGGACTTTGATAACAGAACCATTGCAGGGAAAAGACGCAAGCTTGCTCAGACAAAAGCGCCAGAAGCAATGATGACCCTGTTGGATACTGCCATCAGTGCAGGACTGAAAGCTGATTATGTCCTTTTTGATTCCTGGTTTTCCAACCCGGCACAGATCACAGCCATCCATTCAAAAGATATGGATGTGATTGCTATGATTAAGAAAAGCAGCCGTATCAAATATTCATACTGTGGTGAGCAGTTGAATATCAAAGAGATCTATTCCCGGAACAAAAAACGCCGTGGCAGATCAAAGTATCTGCTTTCTGTTGACGTTATGGTAGGAAAGGAGAATCCTATTCCAGCGAAAATCGTTTGCGTAAGGAACAAAGCGAATCGCAAGGACTGGCTTGCTTTTATCTGTACAGATACGACCCTTTCCGAAGAAGAGATTATCCGTATTTATGGAAAGCGCTGGCAGATTGAGGTTTTCTTCAAAACCTGCAAATCTATGCTGAATCTGATTGGAGAATGCCATAGTTTATCCTATGATGCACTGACGGCCCACGTGGCCATTGTATTTACCAGATATATGTTACTTGCAATGGAGCAGCGTCAAAATGAAGATCAGAGAACTCTTGGCGAGTTGTTCTTCTTCCTTGTTGATGAAATGGCAGACATTACTTTTAGCAGATCACTTGGCATCCTGATGGATGCCTTAATGGCAAGCTTTCAGGAAATCTTAAAGCTCAGCGATGAGCAATTGACAGCTTTTACTGCTGATTTCGAAGCAAGACTACCGAAATATCTGCGTAATGCACTCCATCCAGAGGCTGTGGTGGCATAAATCGCTATTTTGTTAGCTGAAGTATTGAATTTTCAAGGTGCGAAGCCCATTTTAGGTATGGGAAGTCTTAGTTAAATATACAATAATGCTTTTCAGGGGGGATATACAATGTTTGAATCTGGAATGGAAATCCTCAGAGCAGACTTTCATCTGCACACCAAGGCAGATAAAGAATTCAAATATAATGGAGAGGAAAATTCTTACATCAATAACTATATAGACGAGCTTTTTGCTCAAGAAATTCGAGTTGCAGTCTTAACCAATCATAATAAATTTGATATGGAGGAGTACAAGGCACTCAAAAGAAAAGCAGCAAAAAAAGATATCTTGATTTTGCCTGGGGTAGAACTTTCTGTAAAAGAAGGAAGTAACGGTGTACACACTCTGATTATTTTCGATCCGGATTCATGGATTGAAAATGGAAATAACCATATTGCCAGCTTCCTTTCAGGTGCTTTCGCAGGAATTTCAAATTATGAGAGTGAAAACGCAAAATGCAAGTATGATTTGCATACGGTTATTTCGGAACTGGATGCATATGGCAAAGACTATTTCATCATTTTTGCTCATGTTGAGCAAAAAAGTGGTTTATTATCTGAATGCTCGGGCGGCCTACTGCAGTCTTTGGTCTCGCAAATTCCAAATTTCCGAGACCGAGTGCTTGGCATCCAAAAAATGCGAACAAGGGATAAAATTAACAATCTGAACCAATGGCTTGGGTATCTTCCTTCTTTTGTAGAAGGATCTGATCCGAAGCAAATCTCGGAAATTGGTAAGGGAGATCATGTCTATATTAAAATCGGGGCATTAACATATGCTGCTGTAAAATTTGCGTTGCAAGATTCACAAAATCGTGTCTTTACCAATTTGCCTTCGTATCATCATGGATATATTGAATCTATATCTTTTACAGGGGGCAAATTAGATGGTAAAACTATCAACTTTTCTCCCGAATTAAATACGCTAATTGGCATTCGTGGTAGCGGAAAATCATCAATACTTGAAACTTTGCGCTATGTTTTTGATATAAGCCCGCAAACAGACACTGAGTATAAAAACGGGGTTGTAAAGAATATTATGGGTTCTGGTGGAGTTGTACAAGTTTCCGTGATAGATAAAACTGGGCACAGATATTTTGTGCGCAGAATATATGGTCAACGTCCGTCCGTTCTTGATGAAAATGATAATGATTTGCCAATAACGCCACAGGCACTCCTTGGCACTTTACTCTACTTTGGACAAAAAGACTTATCATCTTCATCAGATCACGAAAACGAATTATTGCAACGTATTGTAGGATCTGCGATTCCTGATCAATCCGGAGCTTTGGCAGATATTCAAAGAGAAATGAGTGACACGGTTCGAATCCTTCTTGATGCAGAAGAGATTCCTAATCAAATCAGCGAGGTTAATTCTAAAATCCAGGAAACAAAACATAAGATTCGATTGTTCGAGGAAAAGGGAGTTACGGATAAACTAGAAAAACAACTGTGTTTTAACAAAGACTTACAGCAGTTGGGGAAACTCCAAGAACGCTTACAGTTGTTCCTCGATAAGCTGAAAACAAGCACTGTATATCAGAATTCTGAAGAGGATTTCAAAACATATTTTAGCAAATACAATTCACAGCGAATGGATCAAGCCAAAACGCAACTGTCTTTATTTTTAGGGGTTATTGGCGATATACAGAAAAAATGTGAATCCTTGTCTACGATATTGTCTGCGATAAAAACAATTCATGGTGAAATCCAAAAAGATATAGAAGGGCTACAAGAGGAATTCGCAGCAATAAAAAGAGAGATAGCAGACGAAACATTAGATCCCGATGTTTGCGTTAAGCTTTCTGAAACCCTGTCCGAATTGGAAACTCGTCTTGAGAAACTAAATGAAAGTTTGGGTTCGAGAAAGATGACTACAGACAGGTTGCGCACTTTTGTTCGCAAAAGAAATGAATTGCTTCTAGAATCATTTACTGCACTATCAAAAGAAACTCAAATGATAAATGAAGCACAGTCCAATATCAGAATAGCCGTAGAATTTAAGGGGGCAAAAGGTGCATTTAAGGATTTACTAAAAAACAAATTCCGGGGAAGCAATATCAGCGATTCAAAATATCAAATCATGTCAGAGAGATTTTCTGATTTCGTTGATGTCATTGCGGATTGGTTGCTAGATGATGGGAAAATTTTGCGTGAATTTTTGACTCCGAACGAATACAGCAAAGTGGAAGATAAATTGAAATCACTTTATAGTGAATTAATCCTATTAGATACAGATAATAAAGTTGATATCTTTTACCACGATAAACTACTACGTCAACACTCGATAGGCCAACGTGCGTCAGCACTTATCCTATTCATTTTAACACATAATGATACGGATGTTATCATCATAGATCAGCCAGAAGATGATTTGGATAACAAGGTAATATATGATGAAGTACTGAAGGTCATTCGCGCTATGAAAATGAATACACAATTCATTTTTGCTACGCACAATGCCAATATTCCTGTTCTTGGTGATGCTGAGATGATTTTAGCAGCCGATAGTGATGGCGAGTCGATTACTTATCAGAGTGGAAATATAGACACTCGTGATTCACAACAACAAATCATTACAATCATGGAAGGTGGAACAGAAGCTTTCGCACGGAGGAGACTTATTTATTCCTCATGGAGCAATCAATAGTACAAAAACATTCTTGCTGCGAGAGTTTATGTTTTACATGACATATAAAACGCTGTCAATCTACTGAAACAGCAGCCATGCGAAATTTGACGCATGGCTGCTGTTTTCACATGATTGAAAACGAAAAGTAATTATCATAATATTGAGTTAGAAGAAAAGGAGGCTTTGACCATGAGAATACTGCTGAAAATTCTCTGCGCACCGATGATTGCCGTTTTGTCCGTTTTCGTCTGGCTGGCGTCGAAACTGGTTCAGATATCCGCTGTTGTTATGAATTTCATCGCCATTGCCGTGGGTCTGGGCGCACTCTGTATCCTTTTTGACGGAAAGACCGCCCAAGGCATCTGCGGACTGATTGCGGCGTTTCTCTTCACCCCATTCGGACTTCCGATGTTCTCCATCATGCTTCTGGGACAGGTGCAGAAATTCCGATACTGGATTCAGGACAGCGTGTACGGATAACAAAACTTTGCGCCAGGTTGGCGCAAAGTGAATTACATTGATGAGGGCTTCTGCTTTTGCCGGCAGGAGCCTTTCTTTTTTGAAAAAGGTGGTGAACCGGTATGGCAACAACGCGCATTATCCCCATGCATCAGAACAAGGGAAAAACCATCCGGCAGTGCCTGTCCGACAGATTGGACTACGGCAAAAATCCGGATAAGACCCAGGAGGGCCAGCTGATCAGCGCCTATGCCTGCGACCCGGAGACCGCAGACGCAGAATTTGCGCTTTCCAAACGAGAGTATTTTCAGCTGACCGGCCGCAGACAGGACAGCGATGTGATCGCCTATCAGGTGCGCCAGTCCTTTCGCCCCGGTGAGATTACGCCGGAGGAGGCGAACCGCATCGGCTATGAATTTGCCGAGCGCTTCTTAAAAGGAAATCACGCCTTTATTGTCTGCACCCATACAGATAAGCAGCACATCCACAATCATATTTACTGGAACTCGACCAGTCTTGACTGCACCCGGAAATTCCGGAACTTCTGGGGCAGCACCATGGCAGTCCGGAAGCTGAGCGACCTGATCTGCGTCCAGCACAGGTTGTCCGTCATTGATAATCCGAAGCCCCACGGCATAAGCTACAACCGCTGGCAGGGCGATATTGAAAAGCTCTCAAACCGTGACCGCCTCTGCCTGGACATGGATGCAGCACTGGCGAAAAAACCGCACGACCTTGAGGGCTTCTATTCGCTGATGGAGCAGGCCGGTTACACCGTTGCCCGCGGGAAAAACATCACCTTCAGCCATCCGCGCCAGAAGCGCAATATCCGTATGCGTTCCCTTCCGGAAGAATACCGGGAGGATGCCATTCGGGAAGTGCTGGCGGGCAGGCGTATCCATAATCCGCGAAAACGCCGCAGCCCGCTGGCAGAGCAGAAAGCCCAGCTTGTCAGTGCTCTGGAAGCAAAGCAGAATCAGGGACGGGGCCGTTACTACGATCTGTCTATCCAGAACCAGATTACCAAACAGCAGGCCAAGGCGCTTTTGTATTATCAGCAGCACGGGTTCACCAGCGCAGATGATTTTGACGCATTTGCCGAATCGGTGGAAGCCGTAAAGCAGCGCAAGGATGCGTTGTCCGCGCAGATCACCTCTGCTGAAAAGCGGCTGAATGAGATTGCGGTGCTCCAGAAGCACATCACCAACTATCTCAAAACCAAGGATATCTATGCCGGATATCGGGCGTCCGGTTATTCCAAAGCGTACTACGAGGAACACGAGGATGCAATCAAACTCTGCAAAGCGTCCAAGCGGGCATTTGACGAATTGCTTCCATCCGACACTTCTGGCAAAACTGCCGGTTCACACAAGAAGCAGCTTCCATCCATGAAAGCCCTCCGGGCGGAGTATGCAGAACTGCTGGCGATGAAAAAGGCGGCATACCCGGAATACTACAAGGCGAAAGATGAGTACCGGGAGCTGCTGACTTATCAGGCCAATCTGGCTGGGCTGTTCGGCATTGAAAATGTCAGAAGCGCGCCTCAGCGCGAGCATCAGCAGGAAGAAAAATAAGCGCCGTCAGGTGCGCCGCCGAAGATGAAATCTTCGATCATTGGGGTTTGGGGATTGTCCCCAACAAGCAGAAACAGAAGGTTCTGCCTTCGGGCAGAATCTTTTTGTTTTGAGCCTTTCTGATCAGGAAGGCATTGCTTGCCAAAGAAGAGTTCGTTCCAAAAAACTTTCGGATGGATGTGTTTTATGACACACCTTGAGATTGAATTGTTCACACTTTCGTGCTATAATAAAATATGAGTTATATTAACCACTTGCCGAAAATAAGAGAGGGATAAATTATGGCTGTAAGCTACAAAAAATTATGGAAACTCCTTATTGACAAAGACATGAAAAAGAAGGAACTGGAGCAACAGGCAAAAGTAAGTCACTACACCGTCAGCAAGATGTATCGCGGCGAAAATGTTACTATCGATATTTTGGAGCGGATTTGTAAAACGCTGGATTGCTCTCTTGATGACATAGTGGAGTTTGTTCCTGATCCAGATCCAGACGAAGAAAAATAAACTAAGAGTGCGGAGCGCGCATACCTGACGGGAGAGATATATAAATGAAAGCAATATCTATTAAAAATCCCTTTGCAACGCAAATCATGCGAGGGACGAAAAATATTGAATATCGCACATGGGATACAAAACATCGCGGAGATCTGTTGATTTGCAGCAGTGCAAATCCTCAAGTTCCCGGGATGATGTCAGGCTGCGCTCTTTGTGTTGTTGAGTTAGTTGATACACAGTATGATTCTGCAAATGATGTTTATGAGTGGCACTTGAGCAACGTCAGAAAAATCAAAGCCTTCCCTGTAAAAGGAAAGCTCAATTTCTTTGAAGTAGACGATGCACTGATCCATTTTGCGGATGAAGAACATAGAAATTCCCAAACGTCTGCACCGAAAGCAGCTGACACGCCAGCCGCAGCTCCCGTTTTCCCTCAGATGCCGGGGATGCCCAAAACGATTGATAATGTGACACTCCGGGTCAAGGACGATCTGGAGGAAACCATTACCCGGAAAAGCAAGCTGAGAATTGCAGCGGCCTGCTTCTCAATCTATGCCTACGAAGAACTGAAAAAGAGCCTTTCCGGCATCGATGAGCTGAAATTTATTTTTACCTCTCCAACCTTTACGACTGATAAGGCTGAGAAATCGAAGCGTGAATTCTATATCCCCCGCCTGAATCGCGAGCAGAGCCTTTACGGCACTGAGTTTGAAGTGCGGCTGCGCAACGAACTGACGCAGAGAGCCATCGCCAGAGAATGCGCCGAGTGGATTCGCCAGAAAGCTACATTCAAGTCCAACACCACCGATCAGGTTGTTCCCGGATTTATGAATGTCGTGACAGACCAGGATCAGTATACCTATATGCCGTTCAACGAATTTACCACGGTAGGGCTTGGCTGCGAACGGGGAAACTATGCTTATAACTTTACCCAGCGGCTCAGCTATCCGATGAGCAAAAGCTATATTGATCTGTTTGAACAGCTCTGGAATGACAAGCAGCACTTCCAGGATGTGACCGACCAGGTGATTGAAAATATCACAGCGGTATATAATGAGAATTCACCGGAATTCATCTATTTTGTAACCCTATACAATATCTTTAATGAATTCCTCGATGATATATCGGAGGATACACTGCCCAACGAGGCAACCGGTTTTAAGAACAGCAAAATCTGGAGTATGCTGTTCAATTTCCAGCGTGATGCGGCGCTTGCCATCATCAGCAAACTGGAAAAGTTCAATGGATGCATTCTGGCTGACTCCGTTGGTCTTGGTAAGACCTTTACGGCGCTGGCAGTTATAAAATACTATGAATCCCGCAACAAAAGTGTTCTCGTCCTCTGCCCGAAGAAGCTGGCAAACAACTGGAATACATATCGGGATAATTACACCAACAACCCGCTGGTGGAAGATCGATTCAACTATGATGTGCTGTTCCACACCGACCTTGGAAGAACGCACGGAACCTCCAACGGAATCGACCTGTCCAGACTGCGCTGGGATAACTATGACCTTGTGGTGATTGATGAATCCCACAACTTCCGCAACGGCGGCAAGCTGGATTCTGAGAGCGACGAAAAAGATAACCGCTATACCACGCTGATGAAGCAGGTCATTCGGAAAGGCGTCAAAACAAAAGTCCTGATGCTCTCTGCAACGCCGGTCAATACCCGGTTTAACGATCTGAAAAATCAGCTTCAGCTCGCCTATGAGGGTGACAGCTCTCAGATTGACAGTAAGCTGAAGACTACACGCTCGATTGACGAGATTTTCAGAAATGCTCAGAAGGCGTTCAACACATGGAGCAAGTGGGAGCCGTGCGACCGCACGACTGATAACCTGCTGAAAATGCTGGACTTTGATTTCTTTGAAGTGCTGGACAGCGTAACCATTGCCCGATCCAGAAAGCACATCGAAAAATACTATGATACATCTTCTATCGGAAAGTTCCCGGAGCGGCTTGCGCCGATCTCGCACCGTCCGCACCTGACGGATTTGAAAGATGCCATCAGTTACAACGAAATCTTTGAACAGCTGACAAAGCTGAATCTTGATATCTACCGGCCATCGCATTACATACTGCCGAGCCGTATGGAGAAATACGCGGCGCTCTATGGTGATAAGCAGGGCAAGATTGGGTTTAATCAGGTTGGCCGTGAAATGGGTATTCGTCGCCTGATGGCAATCAATCTGATGAAGCGAATGGAAAGCTCTGTCTATTCCTTCAATCTGACCTTGTGCCGGATAAAGGAGCTGATTGATACTACGATTGACTCTATCGATGATTTTGAAGCATCGGTAGGAGCAAAAATTAACCTCACCGATATTACGGATGCCGATGAATACGATCTGGACGATCAGAACAGCGATGATTTTGCGGTTTTCGGTAAAAAGGTGCAGATTGACCTCGCCGATATGGATCGGATTTCGTGGAGGGCTGAACTGGTAAAAGATCAGGAAATTCTGGAGCTTCTAACCCTTATGGTTGCCGATATCACCCCGGCGCACGACAGCAAGCTGCAGGAGCTTCTGACCGTTCTGCGGGAGAAAGTGACCCATCCGATCAATCCCGGAAACAGGAAGGTCATTATCTTCACGGCGTTTGCCGATACTGCCATGTATCTTTACGAGCATGTCAGCAGCGTCATGCAGGATGAATTCGGGCTGCACACAGCTGTTGTAACAGGATCGGTAGACGGCCGCACAACGGCCCGCCTGAAAAAAGCAGATATGAACACCATACTGACCTGCTTCTCGCCCATTTCAAAAGATAAAGCACTTTTGAACATGGGAAATCTGCCGGACATTGATATTCTGATTGCAACGGACTGTATCTCGGAAGGACAGAACCTGCAGGACTGCGATTACCTGATCAATTACGACATTCACTGGAATCCTGTCAGAATCATTCAGCGGTTCGGACGCATTGACCGTATCGGAAGCAAAAACAGTGTGATTCAGCTGGTGAACTTCTGGCCGGACATTACTCTGGACGAATACATCAATCTGAAATCCAGAGTGGAAACCAGAATGAAGATCGTTGATATGACTGCGACAGGAGATGACAATATCCTGTCGGATGAAGAAAAGCATGACCTCGAATACCGCAAGGCACAGCTGAAGCGGCTTCAGGAAGAGGTTGTCGATATCGAAGAAATGTCTACCGGAATTTCCATCATGGATCTGGGACTCAATGAATTCCGGATGGATCTGCTGGAGTATATCAAGCAGCATCCGGAAGTCGAGCATACGCCGATGGGGCTCCATGCCGTTGCACCTGCCAGTGTGGAATGCCCTCCGGGTGTGATCTTTGTCCTGAAGAACCGCACGCAGAGCGTCAATGTGGATAACCGGAACCGGCTTCATCCGTTCTATATGGTTTACATCAGCGAGGATGGCGAAGTAATCTGCGACTATCTCCAGCCCAAAAAGCTGCTGGATACGATGCGCTTTGTATGCAAAGGCAAGGATAAGCCGATTGAGGTGCTGTATCACAGATTCAACGAAGAAACCAATGATGGGCGCAGCATGGAAGATATTTCGGAACTGCTGTCCGAGGCCATCAATTCCATCATAGATGTGAAGGAAGAAAGCGATATCGACAGCTTGTTTTCTCCCGGTGGTACATCTGCACTGATGTCAGCAGTCTCCGGACTGGAGGATTTTGAGCTGATTTGCTTCTTAGTTCTGAAAGATGAATGAGAATATGAAGCAGGCCATATATGAACACAAAGCCGTACCGATAATATTATGTCGGCTTTTATCGCATTCTTGAAAGACAACGATCTCACGAAGTAATAGATTCAGAAGGAGGCAGCGAGAAAATGTTTGATTTCCCAAAGTCTACGGAATTCAACAAACGAATACCGAAGCAGAAGTTCTATGAGAACATAGATGTTTCTCCTGCCCTCAAAAAGGTGTTCGTGGAACAGATTAAGCTGATCCATTGGCGAAATAAGCTTGCTGAATCCACATTGAATATTGTACCTGGGCAGGCGGTAACGGAGATTGAAGTAATCGAAATCAAGCTGACACAGCCGCAGCTCGACGAAGCCGTACTACGACAAATGGATAAGGAAATCCCCTACCACATTCTCTTTGTTCTAACCTATGGGAACAAAGTGCAGGCATGGACGGGCTACAAAGAAGCGGCAGAATCCGGTAACAACGCGTTTAAGGTGAACAAGTATTATCACACCGAATGGATGTTAGAGGACGAGCTGACGCTTGAAATTGAGGGCCTGAACATGGATGCCGTTTGGGACAACTTTATTATTCAGGTTGGCGGACTGGAAATCACACAAGGGAATTCTCTGGAAGAGCAGATTGCTTTGGACGAGCGCAAGGCGAAGCTCACAAAAGAGATTGAAAAATTGGAAAAACAGGCTCGGAAAGAAAAACAGCCGAACAAGAAGTTCCAGCTTGCTCAGCAAGCTAAAAATCTAAAAGCAGAATTGGAGGATCTGTATGATAAATAGAATAAAAATCAACAATATACCTCCATATCTTGGCGGAGAACAAGTTATCGAAGCTAAGCACGTCAATTTTCTGTTTGGACTTAATGGGAGTGGCAAGACGACCATTAGCAGATTTTTGAGATCGCCGATGTTACCTTTATATAGCGACTGCTCTGTTGAGTGGGAAGATGCTCCAATCAAATGTGAGGTATATAATAGGGACTATGTAAGAGAAAATTTTAGCGAATCTGCAATCCCAGGTATCTTCACTTTGGGCGAAGAAAACATTGAAATCCAAGGCCAGATTGAAGTACTTACTGCAAGGATTAAAGACCTTGGCGAACAACAGACATTGGCAGAGAACAAACTTAATGGTACTGATAACGGTGTCGGGTTGAAAGCCAAACTACAGGCTTTGGGTGCTACATACACGGAGAAATTTTGGGCTTTGAAGCAGCAGCTCGACAAGGAGCATAGTCCATTACAGTTAGCCATTGAAGGTTTTAGAGGAAGTAAAGAAAGCTTTAAGCGAAAGATAATATCTGAGTACCGGGCTAACAATTCTGAACTGCTGGAAAGGGCTGAATTAGAACGACTCTGCACCCAGCTATTTGCAAGCAGCAAAGAAAAGGCTCCTCTCTTATCTGTCCCGTCGTTTGACAAGCTGATTTCCTTTGGCGAGAATGAGCTGCTTCAAAGAGTAATCGTCGGCAAGGAAGATGTTGCCATTGCAGGTCTTATTAAAAAGCTGGGGAGTGACGGGTGGTTCAGGCAAGGCGTACCATATCTCGAAGAGAGCAACGGCTTATGTCCGTTCTGCCAAAGGCCGCTTGATCAGGAATTCCTTGACCAGGTTGAAGAATACTTTGATGAAACATACCTTTCTGCCCTGAATGATATTGGCAGACTATGTGACGATTATACGCTTGTCGCAGATGCATTAGTGAACAATCTGACCGCGATGGCAGAAAAACCGTCAGTTTTTTTGAAAACGAGCGAGCTAAAAATTGCGGTTCTTCAGTTGAAATCGGTGGTTGAAAACAACAAGAAAAAGCTATCAAACAAAAGAACCTCACCGAATACGATTGTCCAATTGGAACCAATCCACGCCATAGCAGAGACCATCACACAGCTCTTCACAGAGGCGAACGCAGCAATCGTTACATACAACGAACGTATAGACCACATAAAGGACGAAAAGGAGGCATTGATAAGCAAAGTCTGGAAATATATTATCCACGCTCAACAAAACGACATTGAAGCTTACTTAAAAGAGGAAACTGAGCTAAAGCAAGCAATCGAAGCAACACAGGCGGAAATTCAAGCGTTGGGGAAAGAAATCGCTGAGGACAGTCAAAAACGGCGTTCTCTTGAGCAGAGGTTGACAAGTGTTGTTCCAACAGCAAATGGTATTAATGCTTTGCTTCAGAACTATGGTGTGACAGGGTTTTCACTCAGGGTCAATGACTCTGAAAACAGTTATCAGTTTGTACGCGAAAACGGAGTCCCTGCATACGAATCGTTGAGCGAGGGCGAACGTAACTTCGTGACTTTCCTCTACTTTATGTATTCGCTCAAAGGAAACAGAGATGAAAGTGGGCACAACGATGATAAGGTGGTTGTGATTGATGACCCTGTTTCAAGTTTAGACAATGATGTTCTTTTCCTCGTTAGTTCCTTAATTCGTGATTTGTTTAAGGATATATATGCAGGAACGGGAACAATAAAACAGCTTTTTATTCTATCTCATAACAGTTACTTCTACAAAGAAGTTTCTTATAAACAAGGGATAGATAAAAAGAAAACCGGATATTGGATGATAACAAAATCAAACAATATTTCGAAAATTACCGGTTACAAAGAGAATCCTGTAAGCTCGACTTACGAAATGTTGTGGGATGAGGTGAAAGCCGCAAGTAGCGCACCATCTGAATGTAACTCTATAACACTGGCAAATACGATGCGTCGAATCATTGAACACTATTTTAATCTTCTTGGAGGCATCGATTTGAGCAAATTTCATTTAGACTTTCCAGATGGAGAAAGACAAGTGTTCAAATCACTAATATCTTGGGCAAACGCAGGATCGCACTCAGCTTTTGACGATTACTCTGCAACACCCCACATTTACAATACAGAAACGTATTTGAAGGTGTTTAGAGACCTGTTTGTGAAAACAAAGCATGTTGCACACTACGATATGATGATGAAAACGGATACGGAGGCTAAAAATGATGGACAAGCTGAAAATGCACAGCCTTGATGGCGTGGCGAGGAATATAGAACTGATTGGCAACCTGTTTCCGGGTGCTGTTACCGAAGTGATGCGGGACGGCAAGGTGGAGCGGGCCATTGACTTTGATGTGCTGCGGCAGGAACTTTCCGACTGCATTGTGGAAGGTCGGGAGGAACGGTATCAGTTTACCTGGCCGGACAAGAAGAAGGCGATGCTGGCGGCTAATGCGCCCATCACGGCCACGCTGCGCCCGGTCGTGGCGGACAGCGTGGGCAGAGACGGCATCTCCGGCGGGTTTGACAGCGAAAACCTTTATATCGAGGGCGACAATCTGGAAGTGCTGAAGCTACTGCAGGAGACCTATCTGGGCAAGGTTAAGATGATCTACATTGACCCGCCCTACAACACCGGCAACGACTTTGTCTATGAGGATGATTTTGCCCAGAGCACCGGGGAGTACATGGAAAACAGCGGTCAGTACGATGAAGCGGGTAACCGCATGGTGACTAACACGGAAAGCAACGGGCGCTTCCATACAGATTGGCTGAATATGATCTATCCGAGATTGCGGCTGGCAAAGGATTTGCTGGCGGATGATGGTGCGATTTTTATTAGCATTGATGACAATGAGAGAGATAATTTGGGAAAAAGTTGTGCTGAAATCTTTGGAGCAGACAATTATGTTGCAACTTTTCCATGGCGTAAACGTACAGCTAAGTCGGATGTTCCGTTTGGAGTGTCACAAGACTATGAATGGGTTATTTGCTATGCAAAATCCGGAAGCTTTTTAGCCAGCGTGGTAGGAAAAGAGAGAGCTTATTACGAAACACCAGATTTTCCGGAAAGACCATGGCGCGTTCATGACTTGACAAAGCAAACATCAGCAAGCGAACGCCCCAATAGTTTTTTTACTATTGTGAATCCTAAAACGGGAGAAGAATACCCCGCCAATCCGAATCGGACTTGGGCAATCACAGAAGAAACATTTAAAAAATATTATGATTTGGACAGGATTGTTTTCCCTGGAGACTATGATTTTTTAAAGATTTCTAAGCCGGTTCTGCGATATTGGAAAGATGATGATAAAAGCAAAGCCGGCGAAAATTTTGGCCGCGTAGCTGTTAGTACAAAATTTCCTGATGATATAGGAATGTCGCAGGACGGTACAAAGGAAGTCACAAGTCTCTTTGGAAGCAAAGCGTTTTCATTTCCAAAACCAGTTTCGTTGATCAAGTTCTTAATGAGTATTCATACAGGCCCCAATGACATCATACTTGACTTCTTTTCCGGCTCTGCCACCACCGCCCACGCCGTCATGCAGCTCAACGCCGAAGACGGCGGACACCGCAAGTTTATTATGGTGCAGCTGCCGGAACCCTGTGACGAAAAGAGCGAAGCCTACAAAGCCGGTTATCCCAACATCTGCGAAATCGGAAAGGAGCGCATCCGCCGTGCCGGACGCAAAATCAAGGAAGATGCCGGCCTGATTTCCCCTGCTGATCTGGACATTGGCTTCCGCTGCCTACGTCAGGATGAAAGCAATATGCAGCAGGTGTACTATACGCCCGACGAGGTAACGCAGCAGGATTTGTTCTCCATGGTGGACAATGTGAAACCCGACCGCACGCCGGAAGATCTGCTGTTCCAGGTCATGCTGGATCTGGGAGTCCTGCTGTCCAGTCCCATTGAGGTAAAAGAAATCGCTGGCAAGAAAGTGTTCAATGTGGCTGACGGATTCCTGCTGGCCTGCTTTGACCACGATGTGACGGACGAAACTGTCAAGGCTATCGCCCAGATGAAGCCCTACTACGCCGTGTTCCGTGACAGCTCCATGGCAAGTGACAGCTTGGCCACCAACTTCGACCAGATTTTTGAAACCTATAGTCCGGACACCGTAAGGAAGGTGCTGTAATGAAATTTACATTCAAGATACAGCAGTATCAGACTGATGCTGTCGATGCTGTCGTGCGGGTATTTCAGGGACAACCTTATACCGCCAGCACTTCCTATATGCGAGACATAGGAACGCTCTCCAATATGAGCGGACAAATGAGGCTTTTGCCGGGATTGGAAGATGATACGCAGCTTGAGATTGAGGATCTGATGTCCGAAATCGGATACAAGAATGAAGCACTTCAGCTTACGGACGACCAGCTGCTTCAGAACATCCGCGGTTTGCAGCAGGAAAGCAATATTCATCAGTCCGACGCATTGGTAGCTCCCCTCGGCCGGGTCTCGCTGGATGTGGAGATGGAAACCGGCACCGGAAAAACCTATGTATATATCAAAACCATGTTCGAGCTGAACAGACGGTACGGCTGGAGCAAGTTTATTGTGGTTGTGCCCAGCATTGCCATCCGCGAGGGCGTCAAGAAGTCCTTTGAGATTACGGCTGACCACTTTATGGAGCACTATGGCAAGAAAGCGCGGTTCTTCGTTTACAACAGCAGCAACCTGAATCAGCTGGACGCTTTCTCCAGCAATTCCGGCATCAATGTGATGATTATCAATACCCAGGCATTTGCTGCCTCCATGAACGAGGAGAAAAATGTGGAAGGCCGCAAGGGCGATGCTGCTGCGCGTATCATTTATACCAAGCGTGACGAATTTGGCTCCAGACGCCCCATTGACGTCATTGCCGCCAACCGGCCTATTCTGATTCTGGACGAGCCGCAGAAAATGGGCAAAGAAGATTCTGCCACACAGAAAGCGTTGAAACGGTTTAATCCACTTTTCACGCTGAACTACTCAGCCACCCATGCCAAACAGCACAATCTGGTCTATGTGCTGGATGCGTTGGATGCCTATAACAAGCGTCTGGTCAAGAAAATCGAGGTCAAGGGCTTTGAGGTCAGGAATCTGCGCGGAACAGATAAGTATCTCTATCTTGAAAATATTGTTCTGAGTGCGAAAAATCCCCCTATGGCACGGATGGAGATGGAGATCGCGCACAAGACCGGAAGCAAACGGGAATTCCGCACACTGGGTGTGGGAGATAATCTGTATTATATCTCCGGTGAAATGGAGCAATATAAAGGGTTCGTTATCTCGGAAATTGACCCGTTTACCGGAGTTGTAACCTTTACAAACGGCGACGAGCTGCGCAAGGGCGATGTGACCGGCGATGTATCGGAAATGGATATGCGCCGGGTGCAAATTCGTGAGACGATTATTTCTCATTTTCAGAAAGAACAGGAACTGTTCAAGATGGGAATCAAAACACTGTCCCTGTTCTTCATTGATGAAGTGGCGAAATACCGCCAGTATGACGAAGATGGGAATGAACAGCTTGGCGAATATGGAAGAATCTTCGAGCAGGAGTATATCTCTGTTCTGAACGAGTATCGCAACTTTCTGGATGCTGACTACATGAAGTATCTGGATGCTGTCGATGTCCATGAGGTACATCGCGGCTACTTCAGCATTGACAAAAAGACCGGACGCAGCGTGGACAGCTCGGTGAAGCGTGGCACGGATATGTCTGATGATATTTCTGCCTATGATCTGATTCTGAAAAACAAGGAACGGCTGCTGTCCTTTGAGGAGCCGACAAGGTTTATTTTCTCCCATTCCGCCCTGCGGGAAGGATGGGACAACCCGAATGTGTTCCAGATTTGCACATTGAAACACAGCGACAGCACCACACAAAAGCGGCAGGAAGTTGGCCGTGGCCTGCGTCTCTGTGTCAATCAGGCTGGTAATCGCATGGATGCGGAAACACTGGGCGATAAAGTCCATGAAATCAATGTCCTTACCGTCATTGCCAGCGAAAGCTATGCACCGTTTGTTGCTGACCTCCAGAAGCAGATTAAGGATGTCCTGTATGATCGTCCCACCAAGGCAACGATTGAGTATTTCTCCGGGAAATCCATTAAGATCGACGGTAAGCCGATTAAAGTGGATGACCGGCAGGCGCGTGCGATTTATCAGTACCTCGTTCGCAATAACTATGTGGATGAGGAAGATCGGGTAACGCAGGACTATCGCGATGACGTTCAGAACAACACCCTTGCCCCTGTTCCTGAAGTGCTGAAGCCGATTGAAGAAGGTGTTCATGCTCTGGTGCAGGCGATCTATGACGACTGCCTACTGAAGAAGATGTTTGAGGACGGCAATAAGCCGAAGGTTCTGGATAATCCACTGAATGAGCGCTTTGAAAAAGAAGAGTTTCAGAAGCTATGGAAGACAATCAACCACAAGTATGCTTACACTGTGGACTTTGATTCCGATGAGTTGATTTCCAAAGCCATTACCCATATTGACAACGAGCTGTATGTAAGCCAGTTGCAATATACAGTTACTTATGCCGGTCAGAAGGATGTGATCAGCGCAGATATGGTTCGGGAAGGTTTAAGCTTCAACGATGCCAAAAGCAAAACATCTATGCTGAAGCACGCGCATACCAGCCAAGTGACCTATGACCTGATCGGAAAAATTGCTGAAGGAACCGTCTTGACACGGCGCACAGTGGCAAAAATTTTGCAGGGTATTCGTCCGGACACGTTTGCAATGTATCGAAACAATCCGGAGGAATTCATCACCAAGGTGATCCGGCTGATTAGAGAGCAGAAAGCCACCATGATCGTAGAGCACATTACCTATGATACGATTGAAGGTAGCTATGACAGCAGCATCTTCACTGCCGAAAAATCCTCTTTGACGATGGACAAGGCATACCGCGCGCAGAAAGCCATTCAGGACTATGTATTCACGGATGGTCTGGCAGAAAAGAGTGTTGAGCGTAAATTTGCGGAGAATCTGGATGGTGCTGAGGAAGTTTTCATCTATGCAAAGCTTCCCAAAGGGTTCTATATCCCGACTCCCGTTGGTCACTATTCACCGGACTGGGCCATTGTGTTCCACGAAGGAATGGTCAAGCATATCTACTTTGTGGCAGAAACAAAGGGTACAATGGAGAGCCTGAATCTGCGCCCGATAGAAAAAGCAAAAATCGACTGTGCCAAAAAGCTCTTTTCCAAGCTGTCAAATGGAGCTGTTACATACGATCATGTTGATAGTTATCAGGAACTGCTTAACAAAGTGCTGAGATGATCTCCATGATATGGTGATTGTATGAACAGACAAGAAATATTCGACTGGTGCAGGCAGCGTTACGGTACAGAGCCGGATTATCCGTGGAATGACTGGAATGCTGTCCTGCGCCACACAGATAACAACAAGTGGTATGGCGTCATTATTGAAGTGGACCGGTCTAAGCTGGGTATGGATGGAAACGGTGTGGTTGATGTCCTGAATGTGAAATGTGACCCGACTATCATTGGTATGCTCCGGATGCAGCCGGGGTTCTATCCTGCGTACCACATGAATAAAGAAAAATGGGTTTCGATACTGCTGTGCGGGCCGGCAGCTGATGATGAGATCAAAGAACTGATTGAATTCAGTTATCAGCTGACGAGCTCCCGGAGAAATGAGCCGAAGCGTACCCAAAAGCAGTAGGCATCTTCAAAGTGGGTCGCGAAAAAAACGTGCGCTCTTATGAGGCGAATATCATCGGCTCAGAAAAGCACAATGGGAGGATTATACTATGGGAGAAATTACGCGAATAGATGGCACGGAAAGCCCTTCGGAAGGGCACGAAGTCATTCATCATCACGCAGATCTTATTGAGATCACAAATGGCATCCTGATGGATACACGTTCGGAGCTTCCGGCGAAGGCTTCATTCAGTGTGCCCATCGCACAGCTTGCAACTTTGGGGGCTGGTGTATCTTCGCTGATTCCGGCGTTACATACCGTTACGCAGACAACAACGGTGAACACACAGGGGCTATATTATCTGGCAAATGCCGGGGTCGGAGATGCGCTGAAAGTTGCACGGAACGGAAACTCCTGGGGTGCGCTCAAGTGCGCCGATGGTACATCCAAAATGGCGCAGTTTCAGTCTGCCGGGCCGCTAACTGCAACAAGCACAGCCACGGTGCCGATTGACCCTGCCACAATGCTGATGGCGGTTGCGCTGTTCTCCATTGAACAGAAACTTGACAGCATTGAAGAAATGCAGAAGCAGATTCTCACCTTCCTTGAGGTTGAGAAAGAATCAGAGATTGAAGCGGATGTCGAGACGCTGGTCAGCATGATTGGTAAATACAAATACAACTGGGACAACGAGCACTATCTTCAGAGCAATCACAAGATGGTTCTGGATTTGCAGAGAACTGCCCGGAAAAACATGCTGTCCTATCAGAAACAGGTCACTGAAGTGCTGAATTCCAAACAACTGGTCGTTGCTCAGATGAAAGTGAAATCCACATTGAAAGATCTGTTGAAGAGATTCACGTATTATCGGCTATCCCTGTACACATTCTCGCTGGCTTCCCTTCTGGAAATCATGCTGAGCGGTAACTTCAAGGAAGAGTATATCACTGGAATCAAGGAAGAAATCGAATCGCTCTCCATGACATACCGTGATCTGTATGGCAAGTGTTCTGAATACCTGGAAAGAATGGGGAATTCTGCACTTGAGGCAAATCTATTGAAGGGAATCGGAAGCGCCAGTAATGCCGTGGGCAGATTGATTGGTAGTATTCCAAAAATCAAGGACGGACAGGTTGATGAATTCCTGCAGGACAGTGGCGAGCGACTGAAAAACAATGCTGTCGGCATGGAGCGGAATGTTGTAAAGGCATTTGCGGAAATCAGCAATCCGGGAACCGGTGTTTTTACAGAGAAAATGCGGGATATGATTCTGATCTACAATCACACTACCGAAATCTGTTTTGATGACAGGCAGATTTACCTGATAGCAGAATAAAAATCACTGCCGGGAGGTTGAGCAGATGGCAACAAAAATAGCAGTTCTTTCGGATACGCACGGTCTGCTTCGCCCGGAAGTACTGGACAGAATCGCCGGCTGCGATGTTATCATTCACGGTGGCGACATCAACAAGCCGGAAATCATTGACCGACTGAAGGAAATCGCGCCGGTCTACGTCGTGCGCGGCAATAACGATATAGAATGGGCAGAGAACATACCGGAAAGCCTGACCTTTGAGATCGAGCAATGCAGATTCTTTGTGGTTCATAACAGGAAATATGTGCCCAAAGACCTGCACGACACGGACGTGGTGATCTACGGTCATTCTCATAAATACGCCGAGCAAATGTTAGATGGCGTCCTCTGGCTGAATCCGGGAAGCTGCGGCAAGCGCCGGTTCGATCAGGAGATTACATTCGCCATGATGACCGTTGATGGCAGCGAAACAGAGATCGAAAAAATCACAATTCCAAACACCTGATACATTCAAAGGACTTACCCTGCACAGTCACTGCTACGGTGGCTGTGCTATTTTTTTGCCCGCATACCTGCGCTCTGATGCTGAACGCATACTTCATGCGACATAAACACACTCCCTGCCGGTCGCCTCCGGTCATTGCAGAAACAATAGAAATTGTATGCAAATTGACTTGGAGAGTGAAAAAATGCGTGAATTAAAGATAATTCGTATGCTTCTAAGGATGTATATTCGTAATTGTGAGCATACGCTCATGCACAGGTGCAGAAAAATACGCCTGTTCGCGGTAAAATATATATACAAGATAAGACGAAAGGCAGGTGCGTGAACATGGACAAGGAAATGAGCCTCAAGAATCGGGACAGACTCATTCAGCTGGGCATAACCATTTCTACGTTCAGAAAGTATCGCGGCCTGTCCCAGGAGCAGCTGGCAGAACGTGCGTCAGTCAGTCGTTCTCTTATCAGTTCAATCGAGGCTGCGGGTATAGCCAAATCCTTTTCGCTTGAGGTGTTCTATAACATCGCCGATGCGTTGGAAATAGAACCTGCAACATTGCTGAGCGCACCGACACAATTCGATAACCTTTTGAAACAGAACACCTGACCTCATCCTTGGGATAGCTGATATAGAATCATTGCAGCACAGACTGCCGGTATCATACACTGGCGGACTGTGCTGTTTTTTCGTGTTGTTAGCGCCGGGAGAAAATCGCCACTTCAATCGGACAAAAATAGCCAGTCCATACCAGAATGTGTAGCCAGCCCCGATCTGGATGTATTTGGGGATTGGAGTGGGTGGCTGAAGAAGTTGAGATGCCGTCGGCAGGGATACGGTCTCAAGACAGTGACCACGGAACCCCTCGCCATTAGATGACAAATCATAGAGAAGCAAGCAGCGTTGTTCTCGCTTCCGTCATAAACCTTTACTTCCGTGAAGCGCCAGTCCATCTGAGATGCCTCTCCAGAGCCAGTAAAGTACCGGCGTCTATGCTTCCGCTGCGGCTCAACTGCTTGGCGAGGTGCAGGAACAAGATACTGGTGTGAAGAAATATATTCCTTGACGATGCTTTTTCCGCCAGTGAAATTATCTCCCTGTTCAATCATGACATCCTCTATAGCTTTTGCCAGCGTTGGATTCATGGCTGAGTAATTGGGCTTTTCATCATGACTCCTTTCAACGAGTGCTGGCTACCCCCTTAGTGTAAAGGATTTCATGAAATTATGATTGACTATTTTTGTTTGGCCCGGAATGGTCAATTCCGCCCGGCGCTAACATGTGGGAGAATGTATCTGCTGTTGTTTGGCGAAAGGAGATGGAATTAATGGCAGGCTTATTTAAGCAAATTGGAAGGGCGCGCCGGATTCCGGAGAAACTGGCGCAGTATGATGATGAATACCTGCTGTACTGTGTGGAAAAGGATCGTGTTGAAACCGTTCTTGAGAGCACACTGCATGAGACCGATGATCCGAAGGAGATTATTGATGTCACATTGAAAACGGTATGTGAGTTCTATGGCGGAGACTGGGCCGGCGTCATGGACATCGATATGGATACCTGCCTGTGGAGACCGGTCTGCTGGTTCCGCGCGGGAGGTGCAACCGACAGAACGCTTTACAGACTGAGCGGACTGGAAGATGCCGAGGTCATGCCGCGCTGGCTGGAATCCATGCACAGCGCCATTCCTATTGTTCTCACGGATACAACTGAAATCAGGGAATCCAATCCGGCAGAATTTGCATTGTATGAGCGCCTGGATGCAAAAGCCATTCTTGCGTCCCCGTTCTCTCCGGCACCAACCGGTTTTCTTGTCATTCGCAACCCATCGAGATATCTGGAGCGGCCGGAAGCGCTGTTCATCTTCGCCTATGTCCTTCACCGTGCGCTTGCCCAGCAGAATGTCATGGAGCGTGAGAAAATCATCGAAGCCATGAACCCAATGGAGCCGACCTATGACGTCTATATCAGTTTCTTCCGCGACCTGGAAATCCGCACGGCAGGCGGTACGCTGACCGAGCAGATCATCAATGCACCGAAAACCATTCAGCTTATAGCCTATCTGTTGCTGAAGCCGGAACGCGCCCATTCACCGAGAGAAATCTTTGAGCACCTGAACCCCGGCGAAGATTTTGACGGCAACACGAATGCGATCCGCGGCAGCATATACCGGTTTTCCAATATGTATGCAAAGCGCACCGGACAATCCGCAAGACTGATCGTCCGTGAAGGCAGCGGGTACAGAAGAAATCCGAATCTGAAGATTACGACCGACATCGAACAGTTTGATCTGCACCTGAAAGCAGCCGAGGCAGCATCCGGAAGTGCTGAAAGAATTGAAGAACTTCGCAAGGCGGTAGAGCTTTACAAAGGCCCGGTTTTCATGTGCGGCAGAGACCAGCTGTGGCTGAATGATATTGTCAGCCAGTATGAGGTTCGCTATATCAAGGCCGCAGATGCCCTGATGCGCGAGCTGGCAAAGCAGAAAGACTATGCGGGCGTCATGGAGTACGCCGCCAGGGCACATGAGCTCTTCCCCGGCAACGGCCTGATCTGTTACTGGCTCATCATGGCAACATACAATCTGTCCGGTGCCGATATGGCGAAGAAGGAATATTTCCGTCTCAAAGACGATATGACACAGGAGGAAATCGATGTGGTGACAGAGCATCTGAAAAAGAACAGCCTGATTCGATATGAGGAGCTGTTCGGCGTGTAACACATCCGGCGCACAGAGAAAACACCCGATTTTTTCCAAAACACAGAGGACGCACAAACCAGAGATAAAATAGAATAGAACGAACAGCCGTGACACTTCAGCTGCACAGCTGAGGAACCCCCGCAAGTTAGCCTTTTAGCGCAAAAGCTAAACGACAACTTACGGGGGTTTTCTTATGTCTCCGGCACAATTTCATCATAGAGAGGCTTTTGTTCCGGCAGACAAAGACCTCTCTATTTTTTATACCCAAAAGCGCAGAGTGCGCTGCCGTTCTCCTCCTCCGGTTTCTGAATTCCAAACAAAATTCAGAAATTCGGAGGATAAGACAATGGCATACAACAAGGCCAGTGAAGAAAGAAAATGGCGGCTCTGGAAAGAAGCCGAGGAAAAACAGCTGCGCGAGCTTGGCGTCAGCGAGGACAGGATTGCGCAGCTCCGTACTTACGATTGGGAAGTTTTCAATTCCGACCGGCGGTATTACGAACATCATGCGGATGGCGGCGATTATCTCGAACAGCTTGCGGCAGATGAGGAGAAACCGGATATAAAAACCGTTTCGGATTTTCTGGACGGCATCGACAGCCCCGCGCTGTTCAGCCTGCTTTCTGAAACCGACCCGATCACCGTTCTGATCGCGCTGAGAAGATCTCAGGGAAAATCATTTTCCGAGATTTCTCTGGAGATCGGGTTATCCGAAAACACCGCGCACCGGCGCTGGACACGCCTGAAAGAAAAAATCAAAAAATCTCTTTGAGCCTGTCCGAAAACAAGCCTTCCCACCGGCTAAAGGGTGAGAGGAGCAAATGGGTCTGTCTGATAAAAACGATTCGCGCTCTGCTTGCTGAACCTTGAAAATTTCATACACATTCATCAGGTACGTTCCTGTGCGGGAGAGATTCTCCAGCTGCATGATGGTGCGCCATGACACGCCTGCCCAGTCCGGGTGATTACGGAAAGCAAGGCGGCGAGCGATTCCGGACCAATCAGAAATATCCGGCTGCAACGGATAAGGCGATGAAACGCACAAGGGATAATGATACTTCCGTAATTCGCGGCCCGGCCACAATGAAGGCGGGGAGGTTAGAATCCTATGAGGCAGCTTCGCAGACTGCCGCCTGGTGAGTTCCCCGCCTCCGGGGGTCGTGGACGAATGGGAGGCAGTATATAGAATTTGAGTTTTGGGAGGTGAAGCCATTGCGGAAAAACTGGGAGTACCGGCGCGGAGACGTTTATCTGGCGAATCTCGATCCGGTCGTGGGCGCAGAGGTCGGCGGTATCCGCCCGGTATTGATTCTTCAGAACAACACGGGCAACTTCTTCAGCCCCACGCTGATTGCCGCGCCGCTCACCTCCAACATTGAAAAAAAGCCGAATCAGCCGACACATTTCCTGCTGGAACAGGTACGCGGACTGAGCCGGCCTTCCATGGTGATTCTGGAGCAGCTGAAAACGCTGGATAAACGCCGAATCATCAGATACATGGGACGGGTGGACAGCAGTATCCTGTACAGCCCGGAATTCTGTAAGTGCCTTGCGGTGAGCCTGGCGCTTTATTTGTAATATGCAGGCACTCACGATGAGTGCGGAAAGGAGCAGACCATGACACTGGATGAAATGAGAAAAGTGGACATCCGGACGGTTGACCCGGCAACGCTTCATGACCGCCGGGATGTGCGTATCGACAGCCGTCAGCCGAGAGAAAAACGCATTGCGTCCTATCTGAAGCAGATCGGCAATCCCTACTGCTACGTTGACGACGGCGTTGTCGTCAAGATCGGGTTTATGAACACCCGCGAAACGATTGATGACCGGCTGGAAGGCTATGCCCGCAGTCAGGTCAGCAAGGGGTGAAACAAATATCGACATCATCGACTGTCCCGGATGATTTCAATACAATGATAGCGGAGGTGATTAAAATGCCAGACAGAATCTGGAACGCAGCAGAATATACCCGCCTGTCCCGCGATGACGGCGACAAGGCGGAGAGCAATTCCATAACGAGCCAGAAGGAAATTATCCGGGACTATGTGCGCAGGCATCCGGAATTTGTGATCGTCAAGGAGTATGCGGATGACGGCTATTCCGGCGTCAACTTTGAACGTCCGGGCTTTAAGCAGATGATGGAGGACATCAAGGCCAAGAAAATCGACTGTGTGATCTGCAAAGACCTCAGCCGGTTTGCCAGAAACTACATCGATGCAGGACGGTATCTGGAAAAGATTTTTCCGTTCATGGGCGTGCGGTTCATTGCCATCAATGACAACTACGATTCCTGCGGCGAAAAGGCGCAGTCCGATGCGCTGATTGTGCCGTTCAAGAATCTGATCAACGACGCCTACTGCCGCGACATATCCGTCAAGATTCGCTCTCAGCTGGACATCAAGCGCAAGATGGGTGATTTCATCGGAGCCTTTGCTCCCTATGGCTACCGGAAGGACGAAGCAAATAGAAACAGGCTGGTGGTGGATGAGGAAGCTGCCCGCACGGTGGAGCTGATCTTCCGGCTCCGCATACAGGGGCTGTGCAATTCCGCCATTGCCGACCGGCTCAACAGCATGGGCGTCCTGAGTCCCATGGAATACAAGCAGGCGCAGGGCTTCAACTACTCCTGCGGATTCCGCAGCAACGAACAGGCAGAGTGGAGTCCCATGCTGGTGAAGCGAATCCTGTCCAATGAAATTTATATCGGAACGCTGATCCAGCACAAATCCGGCACTCCGAACCACAAAATCAAAAAGCGCGTGGAATATGACCGGGATGAGTGGATTGTCATTGAGAACAACCATGAGCCCATTATCTGCCGGTCGGATTTTGATACCGTTCAGAATCTCATGTTGAGGGATGTCCGCACTGCGCCGAAGCAGGAAAAGGTTCATCTGTTCTCCGGCTTCGTGTTCTGCGGTGACTGCAAACACACCATGGTGCGAAAGACAGTGCCCAGCGGCGGGAAAAAATATCATTATCTGGTCTGTTCCACCAACAAAGCGGGCAAGGGCTGTTCTCCGCATACATTCAGCGAGGACAAGCTGAAATCCATCGTTTTCCGGGTGGTGAACGACCATATTGAGCTGATTGCTCAGGTGGAACATGTGTTGGATTACATTGCATCGCTGCCGGAACAGGAGCGGCGCATCATCAACTATGACGCACAGATGACGGCGCTGGAAAATGAAATCAAGCGGTATCAGGATTTGAAAATCAACCTGTATTCGGATATGGCGGACGGCGTGATCAGCCGCGAGGAATACAAAGAGTTCCATGCGGGCTATGACCGCAGGATTGCGGACAGGCAGCGCCAGCTTGGAAAGCTGAAGGACGAGCGCAGTCAGGCCATGGAGAACAGCTCCGGGAACATCGAGTGGATTGAACAGTTCAAGAAGTACCGGTATCTGACGGAGCTGGACAGGGAGTGCATCGTTCACCTGATTGAGAAAATCCTGATCTATGACGGCAAGCGCATCGAGGTGTGCTTCCGTTACAGAGATGAGCTGGAAAACGCATTGCAGTATATAGAACGGTTTGAGGATGTCCTTCCGGCCGAGGAAGGCGTAACAATACCTGAGAGGAGGAACGCATAATGGCAAGAAAGAAAAGACAGTATTTACAGCCGGAGCAGGCGCAGGAACCGGTCAGCGCCATGCTGCCGTCCGTCTGGGAGACGGCCATCTACGCCCGACTCTCAGTTGAAAACAGCAAAAAGAACGATGACGGCGATTCCATCGAGGGACAGATTGAAATCTGCCGGGATTATGTATCGGAGCACCCGTATCTTCATCTGGCGGATACCTATGTGGACAACGGCTGGACCGGAACCAACACAGACCGCCCGGAGTTTCAGAGGCTGCTTTCCGATATTCGGGAAGGAAAAATCAAGGCGCTGGTCATCAAGGATTTTAGCCGGTTCTCCCGTGATTATATCGAGGCAGGCAACCTGCTGGAGAACATCTTTCCGGCCATGGGCGTGCGGTTCATTTCGGTGGTTGACCGCTATGACAGCTTTGAAACGGACGGCTCTGCCAGCAGCCTGCTGATTCCGCTGAAAAACCTGATCAACAGCTTCTATTCCAGAGACCAGTCCAAGAAGGTGTCGCTGGCGGTTCATGCCAAACAGCTGGCCGGTGAACACATTCCCAGCATGATTCCCTACGGATACCGGAAATCGACCACACAGGAATACCGGTTTGAACCCGATCCGGAGACCGCACCCATTGTCAGAAGAATCTATGCACAGTTTCTCAGCGGCATCGGAGCGCGCCCCATTATGCGTCAGCTGAATGAAGAAGGAATTCCTTCTCCCGGTAAGCTCCGCTATCTGCGCGGCCAGACCAAGCGGGCATGTTATTCCGATTGCCTCTGGACGCAGCAGGTCATCAAGCAGATATTGATGAACCCGACCTATATGGGCGATCTTGTCTTTGGAAGGATGCCGACGGCGCTGTATCTGGGACAGCCGGATTACCACTATGAGCCAGATGAGAGCAAGTGGCGTATCCTGCCGGATATGCACGAAGCTCTGGTCAGCCGGGGCGACTTCTATCAGGTCAGAGAAATTCTGGAGGCAGGCCGCCGTGAGAATGAGGCCAAATTGGAAGCCAGCCGGAATTACCGCGAAAAGCATCCGCAGATCTTCAAAAGCGGAATCGTCCGGTGCGGGCACTGCGGCTCCAACCTCGGTTACAGCCGCCACGGCGAGAAAAAAGAAGGCCGGTACAACTGCCGGAACAAGCAGTATGGCCGCTGCGATGTTGCCGTCGGCATCTCGGAGAAAAAGCTCGCGCCGATTGTCTGGAACGCAATCCAGACACAGTTTGCCCTGTTCGCGGATTTTGAGGAAGTAGCCGGGCGGCTGAAGGACAGCGGTATTCAGACGAAACGGCAGACCGAACTTCAGCAGGAAATGCTGGAAGTCGGTAATCAGCTGTCCGGTTATCAGAACAAACGGGAGCAGCTCTACAATGACTATGTGGACGGCATTCTCTCTGCCGGGGACTATATGGAGCTGAAAACCCGTTTTGACACCGCATATCAGGAGCAGAGTTCCCGCCTCAATCAGCTGTCGGTAGAACTGGCCAGGCTGAACCGGATGCTTTCCGATGAGAACAAGTGGCTTGTGAACATCCGGAATATCCGCAAGGCGCGGAAGCTGACGCCGGAAATCGCCCAGGCGATGATTGACCACATCAACGTATATAAAACAGGTTATGCCCAGCACAGGCTGGAGATCATATTCTGCTTTCAGGAGGAACGGGACGCACTGGAAGCGGCTTATCACGAATTGGAAGGAGGTGAAGCCCGGTGAAGAAACTGTACCTGTACATCCGCCTGTCGGATGCCGACGATGACCTGAAATTCAAGACCGAGAGCGAGAGCATCGCCAATCAGCGCACGCTGCTGTATCGGTTCATCCGCGCCCGCCGGGAGTTTGACGGCTATGAAGTGGTCGAGTTCATCGATGACGGCTACTCCGGCACCAACGGCAACCGTCCGTCCTTTGAGCGGATGATTGAAAGCCTGAAGAACGGCGAGGCAAACGTGGTCATCTGTAAGGATTTCAGCCGCTTTTTCCGCGACTATGTGGAGATCGGCGACTATCTGGAGCGTATTTTTCCGTTCCTGGGCGTTCGCTTCATTGCCGTCAACGACGGGTATGACAGCGATGATTACAAGGGCTCCACGGCCGGCATGGAAGTGGTCATGAAGTACATCGTCTACTCCTATTACAGCCGCGACCTGTCCCAGAAGATCAAAACCGTCATGAGTACCAGAAAGAGCAAGGGCGAGTTCGTAGCTTCGCAGGCTCCATACGGATACATGAAAGACCCGGATGTGAAACGGAAGATCATTCCCAATCCGGATACCGCGCCTGTGGTGCGGAAAATCTTTGACCTTGCGCTGGAAGGAAAAACGGCGGCAGAGATTGCCGTTGTCCTGAACGATTATAAGCTGGAAACGCCATCGGCCTATTATATGCGGATGAATCCCGACAGCAAAAAGTTCCGCACTGCTTCTAAGGAAGCCTGCTGGACGGTCAGCAATGTGCGGGAGATTCTGAAGCGCCGAGAGTATACCGGCGTGATGGTCATGAATCAGCGCCGCTGGAAGGGGCTGGACAATCCTCGGACGGTATGGACGGATGAATCCGAGTGGCAGATCATCCCGGACTGCCATGAAGCCATTGTCAGCGAAAGCGAGTATGAAGAAGCACAGAAAGTGTTCCGTAAAATCCGCAAGGGGTATGAGCGGAGTCCTGATCAGTATCTGCTGCGCAGTCTGGTTCACTGCGGGGCCTGCGGACGCACCATGCAGCGGCAGAAACACTCCCCGGTGATTTACTACACCTGCCTCAAGTCTGTATCCAACAGAGAAACCGCCTGCCCGGTGGGCGAACGGTTCATTGAGGCCGACCTGGAGCGCATCGTGAAGAACGACCTGATTGAGAAGCTCCGTCTGCTGGTGGATGCAGATGATCGCCTGTATGCGGCGGCAGCGGCCAGCGAAGGCACAGAGGAAAACCTCAGATTTCGGCTGGAACAGATTGAGAAACGCATGAAGCAGATTTCCGTCAGCCGGGTCAGTGCTTACGAGCGGTATGCCGAAGGACGACTTCAGAGGGATATATACCTCATGGAACGCGATAAACTGAACGCGGAGAACGACAGCCTCAGCTCCGAGAAAGAGCGGCTGGAAAAGGAGCTTTTAGCCCTTTCTCAGAGCAGAAACCACGAATTAACGGAGACCTGCGATATGGCCCGCCGGACGCTGACTGCGGACGAGCTGACCAATGAAATGCTCCTGTTCTTTATCGACCGTGTGAATGTGTACAGCGGCATGAGGGTGGAGATCATCTATCGATTCTCTGATGAGATTGCCCGGTTGATTGGGCAGGAGAATACAGCAGAATAACAGAAGGAGCGGGCCCTGGATTGCCGGGTACCGCTCCTTCGCATGTGGGCTTGAACAGCCCATATTTTTTTAGTCTTTGCTTAACATCAGCAAATCCACCTTTTAATCTTAAGGGTTGGAGAAAAGAGGACGAATTAGTAAATGACCCGCGATTTATTAAGGCTGGTTTTAGTGTAATGCCACCGGTATCAAATGCAAATTATGGTTGGATTTTGCATATGCTTAATAAATTGGATGTTAACCATGGAGTTGCAGGCTTCTTATTAGCAAACGGCGCATTAGGTGCTGATGGACCAGAATACACACTTAGAAAAGAACTTATTGAAAAAGATAAAGTTGAAGCAATAATAGTACTTCCGCGAGATATGTTCTATACGGTGGATTTATCATGCACCCTTTGGATAATGAATATGAACAAGAAAGCTGGGGTTGTAAATGGACGTCAACTTCGCGATAGAACAAACGAAATTCTGTTCATGGATTTAAGAACGTGGAATGGCAACATCGAAGAGATTGTGATTGACAAAGGCAAGAAAAAGAAGAAAACCATTTTAACTGATAGTCAGATTGCTGAGGTAAAGAGAATCTATAGTGCTTGGCAGTCTGCTGACGAATCAGAATATGAAGATATTCCTGAACTGTGCAAATCTGCAAAACTGGATGGGCCAGACGGAATACGAGAAAAGGATTACTCGCTTGCTCCAAGTAAATATATTGAGTTCATTGACCATGACCTAGACATTAATTACGAAGAAGAAATGATTAGAATTCAGAACGAAATGATGGATGTTATGCCAGACAGCCGAAATGTCCGCCGGAAAAGGAAGCGGCAATTACAGAGGCATTGAAGTTCTTTGGGATGATTTGAGGTGACCAACATGGAGCGTGCGGTCTCTTGCGAGTTCAATTTGGATACAGCCTGCGTTGAACTGAAATTTGCTGATGG
>ENA-ORTY01001098-ORTY01001098.1-human-gut-metagenome-genome-assembly--contig:-NODE-1098-length-32173-cov-5.227847_pt1 | contig 32173 bp, 44 predicted proteins | sample MGYA00241917_ERZ509198 | MGnify/ENA primary metagenome ERZ509198 (study PRJEB26280, sample SAMEA2338857) | human gut metagenome | biome: human gut; feature: human-associated habitat; material: faeces...
TTAATTATATTTATAATAATAACGCTTTTTTTATTTTTAGTTACAGCTTCAAATTTAAGATTTAGTTTGGAAAATTTAGAAGTTAGCAATACTAAAAAGAAGTTTAATATAAAAATATCATTAGTTTTGTTTAAAAAATTTACATGGTTGTTTATTAATTTAGATAAAACCAAATTAGAAAAGATTGCCAAAAAGGTACATTGAGTTAAAAAAATTAGATAAAGATTTTAAATTTGAAGATTTAAACAATCTAAAAAAATTAAAACCAAAAATAACTAAATTAGATTTAGAAATAAAGTTTGGACTAGAAGATGTTGTTATTACATCATATTTAATAGTTGCAATATCTGTTTTAATTTCAAATATTTTACCATTTTTAATAGATTACAAGGATTATAGTAATTGTAGATACAAAATAGAGCCTATATATTTAAATAAAAATTTATATAAAATAACATTAAACTGTATAATTGAAGAAAAAATGGTACATATTATCAATATACTATTTAAATTTTTAAAGAAAGGAAGAAGTGATAAATATGAGCGAACATCCAATAGAAGGTCTTATGACTACAGCAATGAACAGTTTGCAAAATATGGTTGATGTAAATACTATTATAGGAGAGCCAATTGAGACTACAAATAACATTATAATTATTCCAATTTCAAAGGTGGGTTTTGGCTTTGCTGCAGGAGGAAGTGAATTTAAAGGTGAAACAGTAGATGAATATACAAAGAAAGAAAAGGAAGAAGCAATACAATACAGATTACCATTTGGAGGTGGAAGTGGAGCAGGAGTTTCTATTACTCCAGTGGCATTTTTAGTAGTACAGCAAAATAATGTGAAGTTGTTACCAGTTTCTCATTGTTCCTCAATAGATAGATTATTAGATTATGTACCAGATTTAATGGAAAAAATAAATAATCAATTAAATAAAGTTATGCAAAATATTCAACAAGAAAAAAAGGATCAAAATAAGAGAAGAGAAACAATCCAAAAGGAAATAAAAGAAACATTAGAAGATATGTCAGAAAATCCTATAGTAAATAAAATAAAACCTCGTAGAAGCAAAATTTCTAGACAAGAGCCAACAACTACTTATGAATATGAATACAATGAAATAGATGAGCACGATGAAAATGAAATAAATGAGTAAGTTTTTATATGAATATCAATTAATAACAATATCGTTGGGCACGGTATTATAAGAATATAGAACTTATAAAACAAAAAATATGTGATGAAATATATACTAAAATGTGTATCAAAATGTGGATAGAATATGTACCAAAATATGTATTAAAACATGTACTAAAATGAAAAGCAATAAAATAAAAAAAGTAATTAATTAAAGAAATTGAGAAATATATATTTTCTACAAGAAGTAGGACTATTTATTCTCAATTTCTTATTATTTAATTATTTAATTGTTTAACTATTTAATGGTTTAATTATTTAGTCATTTAATTGTTTTATCATTTAATTATTTATTGTTATATTGTTATTATGCTAGACAACAGTATAGCTATTATATAAATGCTATCTTAAATGAACAGAATATATATTATAAAATTTACATAAACAAAAAGCAAAAATTTACCTTAAGAAACTCCATTTTTTAAATACATAATTAATCATGTTAATTATATTATTTTTTTCTACACTTTCATTTGCAACTATATTAACTTTTGCTACTTCATTACCATCAATAGTGTAAACTATATTTCCAATAACATCACCTTTATTAATTGGTGCACTAATAATTTCTGGAATATTAATTGTTTGTTCTACATTTTTAGATTCTCCTTTTTTTACTAATGCTCCTACAGATGTTTCGTAAGCAAGGTCAATACTGTCTTTGACACCTTTTTGAACAGATATACTTTTTAATATGTCATTTTCATTAGAAAATTTTGAGTACTGAAAATTGCTAAAACCATAATCTAAGAGTTTTTCCGCTTCTGCAAACCTAATTTTAGTAGTAGGAGCCTTCATTATTACAGCAATTAGAGATAAATTATCTCTAGTAGCACTTGCAGATAAATTATAAAGAGCAATAGATGTTGAACCTGTTTTTAATCCAGTAGCACCTTTGTAATTTCGTATAAGCTTATTTGTATTTACAAGTTCCGATTTTCCATCACGAAGCGAATCCATCCAAATTGTTGTGTATTTTGTTATATCTGGATGTTTTGTAAGTAATTCTCTGGACATAAGTGCTATGTCATAGGCAGAAGTTTCATGACCGTCTTCATCAATTCCATGACAATTTTTGAAATTTGTGTCATTCATTCCAAGTTCTTTAGCCTTAGCATTCATTTGCTCTACAAAAGCTTCTTGACTTCCTGCTAAATATTCTGCCATAGCAACAGTACAATCATTTGCAGATACAACACATATTGCTTTTAACATTTCATCTACAGTAAGTTCTTCTCTAACATCAAGCCAAATTTGAGAGCCTCCCATAGCGGCAGCTGTTTCTGTACAAGGAATCTTATCTGTATAAGAAAGTCTACCAGAGTCTATAGCTTCCATAATAAGAAGTATACTCATAATTTTTGTAACGCTAGCAGGTCTTAATTTTTGATGCATATTATGGTCATATAAAACTCTACCAGAGTTTTGCTCTATTAAAACAGCACCTCCACATTCCAAATTTAAATCTGTACCAACAGAACTAGGAACAGAGTTTAATAAGCTTTTATCTACATTGGTTGTAATAGTTGTTTCTTGGTTTTCAGATTTATAAGTGTTTCCTTTCATAGTGGAATTAGAGTTTGCAGAAGATGTATTAGAATTAGTATATTCATTATTGGTAGGTACGTTATTTTCAACAGAGTTAACGCTAGTCTGAACAGAATTTAGTGGCTCTGAGGTAGGAGACCAAACATAAATTTCAGAACTTGCAATAGAAATTGGAGTAATAAATGTTGTAATAACAAATACAGAAATTATAAATACAAATAACAATGTTAGTAATTTTTTCATAGGCATAAAAATCCCCTCCGAATAGTTATTAAAAAAATACTTTAATAAATACTATTCAAGGGAGTCATATTTTAGAATTAATATTCTATTTTTAATATTTTAGCAATAACTTTATTATTAGTTACTTCAACTAATAATTTTAAGTCACTATCTGTATTATTTTTAAATTTTAAGTCTAATGAATTATATGCAACAGTAGCATCATCACCTTTTTTTACATATCCAACTTCTTTTCCATGTTCATGTCTTTCTGTTATTTTTATTCCTTTAACTTTTTTTGCGACATTGTATATAGTTGTACTAACTTGACAATTTCCTCCGCCATAGCCTTTTACTTTTTTACCATTAACGAAAACGCCAGCTTTTTCATATCCCTTTTCTTCAGTAGGACTACCAACTATTTTATTAAACGAAAATTCTTCGCCTTTTTTTATAATTGTACCATTAATCTTTTTTGCACTAAGTTCCATATTTTTATCTCTATTGTTATCATCAATTTGTATTGGGGTAGAGTAGGATGCAATTTCTTTTTCATCTACAGAAGATTTTTTTATTATATTAGTAGAATTTTCTGCATTAGAAGTATTATTTTTAATGTTGTTTGAACTAGAAGATGTTTTTTCAGAATTGTATGTTTGAGAATTAGCAACATTTTCTTCTTCATTTTGTACATTATTATTACTACATCCGGTTAAAATAAAAGATAGTAATGCAATAATTAAAATTATAAAAAAATATTTTGTTTTTTCCATTTGTATCAATCCTTTCAGAATATATTATTTGTTTTTAAATAAAAAATATGTTGCATATTATTTCTAAAAGTAGTATAATTAATCTGTAGTAAATTTAGGAGAAAAAATATGGTAGGTAAAATTTGGAAAAAAGTTTTGTTTTTTATATTAATAGTTGCTTGCCTTTTTAATATTATAAATAAATTGGTACATAAAGCATCTTTAGATCAAGAGTTAGAATCTTCTGCAAGATATATTCAGCAACAACAAATGCAAGAAAAAAATAATTAGTAAATTTTCGAGTAAGAAATTTAATCATATACTTGAAATATTTTCTAATATATGTTATGATATAAAATAGTTTTTTTAAAAAGTAAGGGAGAGGTGAATACAAAATGAAAGAAGGATTACATCCAGCATATAATGAAACAACAATTACATGTGCTTGTGGAAATGTTATGAACGTTGGTTCAACAAGACAAGATTTAAAAGTAGATATTTGTTCTAAATGCCATCCATTCTGGACAGGAAACTTAAAGAGAGAGACAACTGGTGGTAGAGCAGATAAGTTTAAGAAAAAATATGGACTTCAATAAAATATTAGTTTTGCATGTGCAAAAAAATAAGAAAGTAGTAACTTATGTTACTATTTTTTTTATTGACAAAAATATATAAATAACATATATTTAAAATCAAATATAACAATTTTTTTATTATAAAATTTAAAAATGAAAGGTAAATGGCTATTTTATGAAAATGTGGTTAAAAGTAATTGAAGTTGTTTTAATACTTATATTTATTTTAGGAGTAGTATTTTTTTTAATAGATTATAACAGAGTAAAAAGTCAAGAGAAACCTATATTCTGCATACAAAACCCAGCAGGAGCTATTTTAGATGGTGGAACGATAGAGTATTTTGGACTTGGGTATAAAGTTATTGATTTCAATACACTATCTGGATATGATGATATAAAGATAGGTACTTGGTTTATGGACTATAGTGACTTTGAAGAAGAAATAAAAGAATATGAAATAAAATATCAAGAAGAATTAAGGAAAGATAATGATAATAAAGAAAATAATATTAATAATAAAGTTACTACAATAAATATTAAAACATCAGGTTTAAGTTCAGAAATACCAATGAATAAATATACTTTAAAAAATAAGTATTGACTATATTACTGTGAATATTAATGTTATGTGTAATTTATAAATGCCTTTGGTAAAACGAATTAAAATTAAATAAAAGTTTATAATAAATGATATGATTTATAAAAAATAAACTAATTGTCGGAAAAAAATTGACTTTATCCTACAATTAGTTTAAAATATTATTGGGGGAAATAATTATGATTTATACATATAAAGAATTAAAAAATAAATATAATACAGACTATAATATAAAAAAAGCTGTTGAGAAGAGAGAATTATATAAATTGGAAAAAGGATTATATTCAGATAAAGAATATGGAAATCCATTAGTTTTATATTCAAAAAAATATCCAAAGGCAATAATAACAATGGATTCAGCCTTTTACTTCTATGACTTAACTGATGTTATACCTCAAAAAGTATATTTGGCAACAGATAGTCATGCAAGAAAAATAAAAAACGAAAATATAGTTCAATTATTTGTTGATGGTAAAATATTAAATGAAGGTAAAATTACAGAAAAGATAGAGGATGAATATGTAAATATATATGATAAAGAAAGATTATTAGTAGAATTAATTAGAAAAAAAAATCAAATTAAATTTGATTATTATAAAGAATTGATATCAAGTTATAGAGAATCTAGTGATAAATTAGATATGTATAAAATTGAGAAATATCTGGCTTTATATAAAAATGAAGTTAATTTATCTAATGCATTATTAAGAGAGGTGTTTTAATTTTAATGAACATAGAAGAATTAATAACAAGTTATTTAAAGAATGGGTATGGAAAGAGCAAATTTTTGTGGAGAAAATTAAATCTTTATTAAAACTTGGATTTAGATCAACAAGATATAAAGATTTATTTGATTTTTATTATTTAATAAATAAAACAGAGTTAGACAAAGAAAAATTAATGAATTGTTTCAATATACTTATTTTTAAAGATGAGACAATGAGGGAAAATAATATTAAAGATGTTGTTAACAGACTACAAATGACATTTAACTTAAATGCTTAATGAAATTTTGTTATTTGCGCAATTCTTAAAAAAATTTAAAATTAATAAAAATGCTACACAAAAAGAAAAAAGTGTGGTATCATATATGAGTAAAAAGCCCATAACTGGCTTAAATATAAGAAAAGATAAAGGAGGAATTAACAATGTCAGGACATAGTAAGTGGCATAATATTCAAGCAAAAAAGGGAAAAGCAGATGCAGCAAGAGGAAAAATTTTTACAAAATTAGGAAGAGAATTGCTATTAGCAGTAAAGCAAGGTGGCCCTGACCCGGCAAGTAATTCCAAATTAAAAGATGTAATTGCAAAATGTAAGGCAAATAACATGCCAAATGATACAATAAATAACGCAATAAAGAAAGCTTCAGGATCAGGAAACAGTGAGAATTATGAAGAAATTGTATATGAAGGATATGGCGTTGGAGGAGTTGCTTTAATTGTAGAGGCAAGTACAGATAATAAAAATAGAACAGCAGCAGATGTACGTCATGCTTTTGATAAAGCAGGAGGAAACTTAGGAACATCAGGTTGTGTTTCTTATTTATTTAGTAAAAAAGGTATTATTGTAATTGATAAGACAACAACAAATTTGTCAGAAGATGACTTAATGATGTTTGCTCTTGAAAATGGAGCAGAAGATTTTCAAGCAAGTGACGAAATATATGAAATAACAACATTACCAGAAGATTTTTCAAGTGTAAGAGAAGCTTTAGAAACAAAAGGAATAGAATTTTTAGAAGCAGAAATTCAAATGGTTCCATCTACATATATTAGTTTGGACGAAAAAGATGGAGAAAAAATGCAAAGATTAATAGACAACTTAGAAGATTTAGATGATGTAATGAATGTATATCATAATTGGGAAGAATAATATTAAAAAATATTGAAAGAATAAGTTATAAATTTAATTTAGATGGAATTTATAATCTATTTAAAAGGGGTAATAACGTATGAAAAAAAATAAAGGTTTAAAAATTACAATAATTATATTAGCAATTTTAATTATTTTATCTGTTATAGCTTTTGCATTAATTTATGTATTTACAGATTTATTTAAATCTAATAAGGAGTTGTTTGCAAAATATGCGGTAAGCATGATGCAAGAAAAAACAGCATTTTTGCCAAGTAATTTAAAGGAATATATAAATAAAAAATCAACTACTCCTTATGAAAATAATGGTAGTTTAACAGCAAATATATCTTCAAACTCTAATGAACAAATAAATAACATGTTCAATTTTGCAAATAATGCAAGAATAAACTTTTCTGGAAAAGTAGATGCTGCTAATAATAGAGATGAGCAAAATATTAATATATTTTATACAAATGATGTTAGTTTGCCATTTAACTATAAGCATGTTGAAGATATCTACGCACTTCAAGCAGATTTTGCTTTACCAAATTATGTAGGAATTGAAAATAATAATATTCCAGAATTATTACAAAAACTTGGAGTAAATATAGATTCATCTGTAGAAATACCAAATAAAATAGAAGGACAAGAATTAGAATCAATAAAATTTTCAGATGAAGAAATGAAAGGTTTATATAATAATTACCTTATGCCAGCTATTAATAATTTAACTGATGACAAATTTTCTAAAATGGAAAATTCAGATGGTTCAGTAGATTATGCAATAACTCTTACAGTTGAAGATTTAAAAAATATATTAATACAGATGTTACAGACTCTAAGCCAAGATACTTCTTTAATTAGTAAAATTAATAGTATATATCAAGAAATAAGTAATGGTACAGAAACTATAATTACAGCAGATGATGTAAACGATATGATATCTAATTTACAAGAAACAAAAGTAAATGATGGAGATTTAACTGTAACTATTACTCAATTTAATGGAAAAGTTAATAAAGTAGATATTACAATTATTTCATCATCGGAAAGTAATTCAAATAGTGTAGATTCTTCTATTGAGGAAACAGAGGCAAATTTTACTATTATAAAAGAAGAAACAAGTTCAAACCTTACATATGATATTTCTTTAAATATGTTATCTGGAGAAACAGAGATTACAGGTGGATTAGAAATGTCATATACTAATATTAATACTAGTAGTGTAGTAGAAAACTATGCAATTACAGTAAATGTTAATGACATGACAAATCTTAAATATAGTTTTTCAAATAATGTTGTTTTTGCAAATAGTGTTGGAATTGCAGATTTTGATTTAAACAATACTATTGTGCTAAACAATTATCAAACAGCAGATATTCAAACATTTTTAAACCAACTTGGAACGATAATAACTAATAAAAATGAAGAGCAAATGAAAAAAATTGGATATCCAACAGAACTTATAAACCCTATTTATATGTGGATTGCAGGACCTGCTTTAAATTTATACATTTATAATATGACATCAAATATAACTAGTAGTGCAAATCTAAATGACCAAGCAGTTGCTGCATATAATCAACAATTTTTAAATTATGAAGGAACTAGAACAGGGACACAGGTAAGAACATTAGTTAATCTAGTAAGCTCACATAATGCAAGTAATGCACAAGAACCAAGTAAACAAATACAAATTACAAGTGAAAAATATGAGCAAGGACAAACATTAGCAGCACCAACAACCCAAATAGGAGAAATTACACCTCCAGCATTGATGTCTGGAAAAACATATAATGTAACATTTGCATATGACCCAACCACTGGATATATTACAGCTTGTGGAATAACAGAAGAGGGAAATATAAATAATGGTAATTCATCTTCTAATAGTATTGTTGAAGTAAATGCACTTAATTAAAATATATAAATTCTAATTAAATAGTTCTAAAAAATAAAACATAGCATATATATTAATATATGAATATGTTTTATTTTTTTATGGAAATTAATATGGTGGGTGAGAAAGATAGAAAATATATTAAATACAATAAATTATTTTCCGCTTCAAATTAGAAATACAATATGTCGATATAAAGATAGATTTAATCTACTAGAGGAAATAAGAATACGAGCAAATAAAAATATAATATTAAAAATTGGACAGGCAGATGTAGTTTTAGAATATGTTGCAACTCAAGAAGAATTGTTACAAATATTACAAATTATATGTGATAATTCGATTTATTCATATCAAAATCAAATTTGCAATGGATATATAACACTTAGAGGTGGTCATAGAGTTGGAATTGCAGGAAATGTAGTTGTAGAAGATGGAAAAGTAAAAAATATTTCTTATATATATAGTTTGAATTTTAGAATAGCTAAGGAGATAACGGGGTGTAGTAATAAAATAATAAAGGATATATTAAATTTAGAAGATAACACTATTTATAATACTATTATTGTTTCTCCACCAGGCAGAGGTAAAACTACTCTTTTAAGAGATATTGTAAGACAGATTAGCAGTGGAATTCCAAACTTAAATTTTAGAGGAATTAATGTAGGATTAGTAGATGAAAGAGATGAAATTTCAGCTATGTATAAGGGTGTTCCACAAAATAATGTAGGACTTAGAACAGATATACTTTCTAATATTCCAAAATCAATAGGGATGAAAATGTTAATAAGGTCTATGAACCCAAAAGTAATAGTAGCAGATGAGATAGGAACACAAGAAGATGTGGAGGCTATAAATTATGCTGTATGTTCTCGGTGTAAAAGGGATTTTTACAGCACATGGTAAAAATATAAAAGATATTTCATTAAATCCTATTTTAAATAGTTTATATAAGTCTAATGTTTTTGAATTGTTTTTATTTATAGAAGAAGATAGAAATATAATTAAATATTTTTGTAAAAATGAGAAGAAAGGAGAATTTGGCAATATTAATATGGAATATGCCATGTAATAAAAATGTTATTTGTTAAAGTATTTATTTTTGCAATGATAATAGGTACAAGCTCAGCAATAGGATTAATGCTAGCTAAAAAATATACAAATCGTGAATTAGAGCTTAAAGAAATAAAAAATGCATTAAATATGTTTGAGAATAAAATAAAGTTTACATATGAAGATATACCTACTGTTTTTAAAGATATATCAAAAAAGATAAATGGAAATGTAGGAAATATTTTTAAAAATGCTTCTGAGAAAATGCAAAATATGCAAGCGGGAGAAGCATGGAAATATGCTTTAGAAAATACATATACAAGCTTAAAAAAAGCAGACATAGATATAATTAAAGGGTTAGGACGAATGCTTGGGAAAACAGACTTAAGTGGTCAAATTAGCGAAATAAAATTAGTAAATAATTTTATAGATGCCCAAATAGATGAAGCAAAACAAGAAAAAGATAAAAACTATAAAATGTATAAAACTCTTGGAATTGTAGTTGGAGCAACAATTGTAATTATTTTGGCTTAATATTTTTAAAACAAATTAGTATATATTTTTTAATTATAAATGGCAATTAAAAAATAATAATCGAAAACTATATTAGTAAGGAGGATTATATGGATATAAGCCTATTATTTAAAATAGCTGCAATAGGAATTTTAGTGGCAGTATTGTATCAAGTTTTAGTAAGAGCAGGAAGAGAAGACCAAGCTATGATGACAACTTTAGCAGGTCTTGTAATTGTATTAACATTAGTTATAAAAGAAATAAGTACATTATTTACTACAGTAAGGACTATGTTTGGTTTATAGGTAAGACCTTTATTAAAAACCTAAATATAAATATTAAGGAGTTTCGTATATTTTTATATGCGAGAAGAGTTATGGACATTATAAAAATTATTGGAGTTGGTTTAATTGCACTTATTATAATCATAATTGTAAAACAATATAGACCAGAATTCACAATGTATGTTTCTGTTGCAGCTGGAATTATTATTTTACTTTTAGTAATGGACAAACTTTCCGCAATTATTAATTTATTAACTAATTTGGCAAATAGAACATCAATAAATAACGAATTTATATTTTTGCTTATAAAGATTACAGGAATTGCTATTTTAACAGAATTTGCTTCAAGTGTTTGTAAAGATTCAGGAGAAACTGCAATTGCATCAAAGGTAGATATGGGAGGAAAAATAATTATAATAGCAATGTCTATTCCTATAATAGCAAGTCTTTTAGAAACTATTTTAAAAGTTTTACCTTAGGAGTACAAATGAAAAGAAGAGTTTATTTTTTTAGATTTATAATTTTAACTATATTTTTTATTTTTGTAAACAGTAGTATTGTTTTTGCAGAAAAAACTGGTACAGAAGATATATTAGAGTCACAAAAAAGTTCTTTAAATATAAGTGGCTTTTTAGATGAAGCAAATAAATATACATCAGACTTATATGGAAATTTTAATGTTGATGACATATTTAATAAAGCAATAAAGGGAGAAATAGACAATGAAAGTATTATAAAAAAATTTTTAAGTATTATTGGAAAAGAAATTATAGATTGTATAGGAGTTCTTGGAACTGTAATTGTAATAATTGTTATACATAGTATTCTTAAAAGTATAAGTGATGGGTTAGAAAATAAAACAGTTTCTCAAATTGTTTATTATGTTCAATATATATTAATAGTAACTTTAATAATGGTAAACTTTGCAGATATTATTTCAATGGTTAAAAATTCAATAGATAGTTTAGTTGGATTTATGAATAGTCTAATCCCTATACTTATAACATTAATGCTTACAACTGGGAGCTTTACATCAGCTAGTTTATTGGAACCGATATTACTTTTTTTGATAACATTTATAGGAAACTTTATTAATATGATAATTATTCCATTTGTATTAATTTCTACAGCTTTAGCAATTGTTTCAAAAGTATCAGAAAGAATACAACTTGACAAATTATCTAAATTTTTTAATTCATCTATTGTATGGATATTAGGAATTGTGCTTACAATATTTGTAGGATTAGCTTCTGTAGAAGGTAGTCTAAGCAGTACTGTAGATGGGATTACTGCCAAGACTACAAAAGCAGCAGTATCAAATTTTATTCCAGTGGTAGGAAAAATTTTAGGAGATGCTGTAGAAACTGTAATAGGATGTGGAGCAATTTTAAAAAATGCAGTTGGAATAGTTGGAGTAATAGTTGTTATTAGCATTTGCATGGCACCAATAATAAAACTTGCAATACTTATGGGACTGTATTATTTGAGTGCAGCTGTTTGTCAGCCAATAGCAGATGAAAAAATTATAAAGTTATTAGACCAAATGGGCGATACTTTTAAAATACTATTTGCAATATTGTGTAGTATAAGCATTATGCTAGTTATTGGAGTTACATTGGTAATAAAAATTTCAAATAGTGGTTTAATGTATAGGTAAAGCGGAGGAAAAATGATTGAATGGATTACAAATTGGGCTCAAGGTATAATTATAGCTGTTATTATAGCTACAATTATAGAGATGATTTTGCCAAATGGGAGTTGTAAAAAATATATAAAAGTAGTAATTGGTGTTTATATTTTATTTTCAATAATTTCTCCTGTTATTAGTAAAATTACAGGAAAGGGATTTAATATAAGTGAGGAATTAAATTTAGAAGAGTTTTATACAGAAGTTGATAGCAAAGCTATATATAATAGCTTAGATAAAAATAATTCTAATAATATAATGGATATTTATGTTTCAAATTTAAAATCAGATATAATTTCAAAATTAAAAAATAAAGGATATGAGACAACATCATGTGAAATAGAGTTAAAAGATGAAGAAACTTACGAAATAGAAGCATTAAACCTAAATTTGAAAAAGATAAAATCAAATAATGCAGATACGGAGGAAGAAAATAACAATGCAAATGAAATTAGTATTACTAAAGATGTAGAAAAAGTAAAAGGAGTGAATGATGTAAATATTGAAATAAACGGAAGTAATAATAAAGATAATAACATTGAAAATGATAATGATAAAAATAATTCTAAGAACAATACAAATAATAAAGATTATAACTCAGACTTAACAGTTTATGAAAAAAACAAAGTAAAAGAATATTTAGAAACAACTTATGAAATAAATAAAAAAAATATTAACATAAATTAAGTTTAATTAAAAGGAGGAAAAAGTATGTTTAAGGAGAAAATTAAGTCTCTTATTCAAAAAGAGAAGGGAGAGGAGAAAAGTGAAAATAATAAAAAGAAAATAGAAAATTTAGTGGTGCTTGTTATTATATTAATAATTACAGTTATTGTTATTAATTTAATATGGAATGGAGATAATGGAGATAATGGAGAAGAAAAGAAACCAACATCAGACCCTAATAAAAAACTTGCTACTACAATAGAAGAAGGTATTACAGAAGAAACAGTACAGGCTTCTTCTTCGTCGTTATATAAAATAGATGCAGAACTTGAAGAAATACTTTCTAAAATAGAAGGAGTAGGAGAAGTAAATGTTATGATAACATATTCACAAACTAGCCAGACAGTACCATTATACAATGAAGATAGAACAACAAAGGATACAGAAGAAACAGATAAATCTGGTGGCACAAGAAAAATAACAGAATCGGATAGTAAAAAAGATATAATATTTAAAGAAAGTGATGGAGAAAAACAGCCAATAACACAAAGCATAATAAGTCCTAGAATAGAAGGGGCTATTATAGCTGCAAAAGGGGCTGCAAATGTAGATGTTAAAACTAAAATTGTTCAAGCTGTAGAAGCAGTAACAGGACTTGCAACACATAAAATTCAAGTATTTGAAATGCAAAGTTAATAGAAAGGAGACTTTAAAATGTTTATGAAAGTGATAAAAAGAAATCAAATTATTATTTTTGTTGGAGCATTAATGTTAATAGTAGCAGGTTATCTTAATTTTAGTGACAATGGATTACCAATAAATAATTTAGTGCCAGCAAGTACATTAGCAGATTCTGAAGAAATGGCATCAATAGGAGATGCTAAATTAGTTAGTGCTAATGTGGTAGATGGTGAACAAGAAAACGAAATTCAAGAGACTAATAATATAGTAAATGATAATGTAATAGAAAAAAATACAGAAGCAGATATTAAAAATAATGATAAAAATGTTTCAGAAAATATAACAGAAAGCAGTACGACAGAAACTAGTAGTAATAATATAGAAAGTGTAAATAAAGATAAACAATTAAATAATAATTATTTTACTCAATCAAGATTAGATAGAGATACTATGTATTCACAAACATTAGATACATATCAAAAAATAATTGAAAACGAAAGTATATCTGCAGACCAAAAAGCAATAGCACAAAAAGAAATAAGCAAAATTAATGAGCAAAAAAACTCAATTATGATAGCGGAAAATTTAATAAAGGTAAAAGGATTTGAAGATTTAATAATCTTTATAAATGGGGAAAATGTTAGTGTAATTGTAAAATCAGATAAATTAGAAGAAAAGGAGATTGCACAGATTCAAAACATAGTTACACGTGAGTTAGGAGTGAAAATAGAAAATATTAATATAAGTAATAAATAATATAAAGTATTGATAGATATAAAGAAACTTGTAAAATATCAACTTGGTTGTGCCAAATAGCAAAAAACTAACAATTCTACGCTTAGATAAAGTTGAAAAAATTAGCCAATACTGTTATAATATAGTTGTTGAAATAAGGGGATAAAAATGAAAAAAACAAATATATTAATAATTGTATTAATAGTAGTTATACTAATCGCTGGTTCGGTATTGGCTTTAAAGATAGCAAGAACAACACAGCATAATACCACATTGACTGAAACTGAGTCAAAAGATAATTTTTCTGAAGAAGATTATCAAAAAGAAAAAAGAGAAGCGGAGATTAAACTAGAAATAAAAGAAGCAAGAGGAAAGTTATTCTCAATTATAATTTTCTGTATTTCAATGGTAATGGCTATAGGATTATCTAAGTTATACAGTAAATTAAATCTTCCTCGTTATGCAGTAATATTTACAATGTTAAAACCTATAATATCGATTGTAGGAAGTATGTATTTAAGACCAATGGTAATATTTTTACAAATTATAATAGAAATATTAAGCATAATGACATTATATAACTATTTTAAAGCTGTTAATATGCCAGGATTATGTGGAATTATACCATCAATATTACCAATATTATCTATATTTATGATTTGGTTTGGAAATTTTGCAAGTAGTTCTAATTATACAGAACTTTATATTAAAACAATTTTTCTATTACTAATATTCGTTGCTTGGGCAATTGTTTCTATAATTTCTAATATAAGGTTAGGAAAGAAATTTAATAAAAGTGTAGAATTTATAGTAGGACTTGCAATATTACCATTTATATTTCAGCCAGTATTAGGATATACTAAAGATACAGTAGAAAAGTAAATATTTATATAATAAGAATATTACTATTATTCAGTTTATAAAATATTTTTTAATTACAACTTTTTAGTTGTAATTTTTATTTTTATTGATATAATAAGTAAAGAATTACAATAGATAAATTTTAGGAGGTATATATGTTAAAAAGAGTAGCTATTTTAGCAAATGGTGGAGATGTTTCAGGGTTTAATGCTGTAATTAGAGCAATATTAAAAACTGCTGAAAATAATGGCGTAGAGTGTTATGGTTTTATAGATGGATATAGAGGATTGTTAAAAAATAATTTTGTGAAATTATCTACAAGTGGAGATGGAAATGCAGTAGGAATTTTACCTAAAGGTGGTTCTATAATAGGTTCCTCAACTAATGCAAATGTATTTCAGTATCCTGTCGAAGAAAATGGAAAAAAAGTTTATAAAGATTTTTCAGATGTATGTGTTGAAAATATTAGAAAAGATGGAATTGATTGTTTATTTACATTAGGAGGAGATGCAACACAAAAGTCTGCAAGAGATTTATCTTTAAAAGGAATTAACGTTATAGGTGTTCCAAAAACAATAGATAATGATGTTGCATGTACAGAAATTACATTTGGATATAATACAGCTGTATCTGTTGCAGCAGACGCACTAGATAGATTACACACAACAGGAGAAACACATCATAGAATAATGGTATTAGAAGTTATGGGAAGATATGCTGGGTGGATTGCTTTAGAATCTGCAATAGCAGGTGGAGCAGATGTTGCTTTAATTCCAGAAATTCCATATGATATAAATAGTGCTGCAAGAAAAATTATAAATAGAAAAAATAGAGGAAAAAGCTTTAGTGTAGTAGTGGTTGCAGAAGGTGCTAAACCAATAGGTGGTAATATTTCAGTTGCTAACGTTAGGGATAATGGAGCAGGAGTAGATAATACAAAACTTGGTGGAGCAGGAGAAAGAGTGGCAAGAGAATTGGAAAAGCTTACAGGATTAGAGGCAAGATGTACAGTTTTAGGTTATATGCAAAGAGGTGGAACTCCAACTTCATATGATAGAGTTTTATCTACAAAATATGGTTCAAAAGCAATGGAACTTGCATTAAATGGTGAATTTAATAGATTAGCTGTAATAAGAGATGGAAAACTAAGTTCAGTTTCTTTAGAAGAGGTTGTTGGTAATAATAAAGCAATAGGTGCAGTTTCTGGAAATACACCAGAGAGTAATATTAGAAAAGTTACTATGGACCACGATTTAGTAAAAACAGCAAGACATATTGGTATAAATTTGGGAGATTAAAATAAAAAATAGTAATGTAAAAATTATTGCAAAGATTAATGAAGTAATGTATAATAATAAAGAATTATACATTGCTTTTTTTATTTTTATGGGGAAAAGCAAAAATTAAATAAAGAAATAAGAAATATGTTTGTAAATTGTATATAAAAAATAATATTTTATAAATTACAATTTGTACATGACTATAAAAGGAGACAAAGATGTTAGACTTTAAAGAAAAAATTTCAGAAGAAATATCAAAGATTACCAAAATAGATAAAAATGAATTATACGAATATATAGAAATGCCATCTGATAATAAAATGGGAGATTATGCTTTCCCATGTTTTAGGTTAGCAAAAACAATGAAAAAATCACCACAAATAATTGCTAATGAGTTAAAAGATGGTATTTCTTTAGGTAATGAATTTGAAAAAGTAGAAGTTATTAATGGTTATATAAACTTTTTTGTTAATAATAAAAAGTTAGTTGAAAATGTTTTAGAAGAAGTAGAAGAAAAAAGAGAAAATTATGGAAGTAGTGAAATTGGAGAAGGCAAAAATATAGTAATAGATTATTCTTCTCCAAATATTGCTAAACCATTTCACATAGGTCATTTACGTACAACTATTTTAGGTAATAGTTTATATAAAATGTATAAGTTTTTAAATTACAATTGTGTAGGTATAAATCACTTAGGAGACTGGGGAACACAATTTGCTAAATTAATAGAAGGATATAAAAGATGGGGGACAGAATATGATATTGAAAATAATCCAATAGAAGAATTAACCAAAATTTATATTCGTATAAATGACTTGTGCAAAGAGGATGAAAGTGTTTTAGAGCAATGTAGAGATAATTTTAAAAAGCTTGAAGATGGAGACGAGTATTGTGTAAAGATATGGCAAAAATTTAGAGAATTAAGTTTAAAAGAATTCCAAAGAATTTACGATTTATTAGATATTCAATTTGACTCTTGGAACGGAGAAGCCTTTTATACAGACAAAATGCAAGAAGTAAAAGATATATTAGAGAAAAATAATAAATTAGTTGAATCAGAAGGAGCAAGAGTTGTGGATTTATCAAAAGAAGATATGCCACCATGTATTATAGAAAAGTCAAATGGTTCTACAACATATGCTACACGTGATTTGGCAGCAATATTATATAGAGCAAGAACATATAATTTTGATAAAGCTTTGTATGTTACATCTTATGAGCAAATATTACATTTTAAACAAGTTTTCGAAACAGCAAAATATTTAGACTTAGACGAAAAATATACAAATGGACTAGTTCACGTTCCATATGGAATGGTTATGCTTAAAACAGGGAAAATGTCTACAAGGGACGGAAATGTAGTAAAAATTGAAGATTTATTAAAAGAAGCAATTGCTAAGGTAAAAATAATAATAGAAAATAAAAATCCAGAATTAGAAAATAAAGAAGATATTGCTACAAAAGTTGGAATAGGAGCTGTAATTTTTAACGACTTATATAACAGCAGAATTAAAGATGAGATTTTTGATTGGGACATAATGCTTAACTTTAATGGGGAAACAGGACCATATATGCAATATATTTATGTAAGAACAAAAAGTGTATTAGAAAAAGTTGGATATATTCCAAAACTTAAAGATGTTAATTTAGATAAATTGCTAAATGAAGATTCAGTAAAGGTTATTAAATTATTATATCAATTTAATGACAAAATAATACAAGCAATAGAAAAGTACGAGCCATATATAGTTGCAAGATATTTAATAGAAGTTGCTAAAACATATAGCTCATTTTATAACAATAATAAAATTATATGTGATGATAAAGAAGTACAAGATGCAAGAATTTATTTAACATATGCTACAGGAATTGTTTTAAAAACAGGAGCAGCACTTCTTGGAATAAAAATGCCAGATAAAATGTAAAATTAAATTTATGAAATATAAAAGTTAAAATATATTAAAACAGAGGAATTAAATGGAACAAAAAATAAAAGATATAGAAGAAGTAAAGAAATTAGATAAAAATGATGATCAGCAACTTATGAAAAATAGTGAAATAATAGAAGAAAAAAATAATAACATAGATAATAAATTTACTGTTTTTGGATATACACTATCTAAAATAGTAGCATACTTTGTTATATATAGCTTTTTAGGGTTTATTATAGAAACACTTTTTGGATTACTTACAAAAGGAGTTGTAGAAAGTAGAAAAAGTTTTTTATATGGTCCATTCTGTGGCATATATGGATTAGGTGCTATAGTAATGATTATTTCGTTAAAGAGATTTAATAAAAACAATTATACACTTTTCATAGGTGGTTTTATTGTAGGCTCAATTATAGAATATGTAATAAGTTTAATTGGAGAAGAATTATTTCATATAAAATGGTGGGACTATTCAAGTATGCCATTTAATATTAATGGAAGAATTTGTATAGGTTTTTCATTATTTTGGGGAATTTTAGCAATTTATTTAATGTCACATTTAAACCCAAAAATAGACAAATTTATAGACAAAATAAATCCTAAATTATTAAAAGCTTTAGCTGTTACAGCAACAATATTTTTTATATTTGATTTATTAATAACTGGTTTTGCGTTAAAAATGTTTTTTACAAGATTAGTCAACGACTACGATTTAGAGTTACAAAATGTAGATAGATATAGGCAAGCATATACAGAATTATATAATCAACCAGAAATTAAAGAAATTGTAAACAAATATTTTTCATATGAAAAGATGTTGCATACATTTCCTAATATAAAAGTAACAGGTAAAGATGGAAATATTATATGGGTTTGTGATATATTAAAAGATATTCAACCATATTATTTTAGAGTTTTTGAACCCAAATTAAGATAATATGAATATAATTATATAAATAAAAAAAAACGGAGGTTTTATATTATGAGAAAATATTTTGGTACAGATGGAATTAGGAGAATTGCTAATACAGAACTTACACCAGAATTAGTATATAAAGTTGCAAAAGCAGGGGCATATGTTTTATCTAAACATGCTAACCATGCTCCAACAATTTTAATAGGGATGGACACTAGAATTTCTGGAACATTAATAGAAAGTGCAATGACAGCAGGCTTTCTAAGTTATGGTGCAAATGTAAAATTATTAGGTGTTATACCAACACCAGGAGTTGCTTATTTAACTAAGAAACTTAAAGCAGATGCAAGTGTTGTTATTTCTGCTTCACATAATACATATGATTTTAATGGAGTAAAGTTCTTTAGTAATAAAGGAATGAAAATTCCAGATGAATTAGAAGAAGAAATAGAAGAGATAATGGATTCAGATAAATTAAGTGAACTAACTGCTGTAAAAGACAAAATAGGAGTTTCAGAAGTTAGAACAGATTTATTAGATGAATATTTGTATTTCTTTAGAAAGAATTTTGAAGAAGATTTTGAAAATGTGGATAAGTCAAACTTTGTAGTGGCAATAGATACAGCAAATGGTGCTACATCTTTAATTGCAGAAAAAGTATTTACAGCACTTGGAATTAAACATTATATTTTAAATAATACTCCAAATGGAACAAATATAAATGAACATTGTGGCTCAACACATTTAGATGTTATAAAAAAATATGTTGTAGAAAACCATTGTAATCTTGGAATTGCATACGATGGAGATGGAGATAGATGTTTAGCTGTTGACGAAAATGGAAATGAAATAGATGGAGACAAAATTTTAGCAATAATGTCTAAATATATGATGGAAAAAGAAACTTTAAATAAAAATACAGTTGTTGCAACAGTTATGAGTAATCTAGGATTAAAGAAATATTCAGAAGAAAATGGAGTAAATTTAATTCAAACTAAAGTTGGAGATAGATATGTACTAGAAGAAATGCTAAAAAACGGATACAATTTAGGTGGAGAACAATCAGGACATGTAATTTTCTTAGACTATAATCCAACAGGAGATGGAATATTAACATCACTTATGTTAATAAAAGTAATGCTAGAAAAACAAATGAAAGCATCAGAATTATGTGAAATTATAAATATTTATCCTCAAGTTTTAATTAATGCAAAAGTAAGTAATGACAAAAAATATGATTATGATAAAGATGCAGAAATAAAAGAAAAAATAGAAGTTTTGAATAAAGAATTTGCAGGAAATGGTAGAGTTTTAATAAGACCTTCTGGAACAGAGCCATTAGTTAGAGTAATGATAGAAGGAGAAGATAAAAATTATATAACTAAAAAAGCACAAGAACTAGCAGACTTTATAGAAAATAAGTTAAAATAAGTTAAAACAGAAATATGTTGCAACAAACTAAAGTTAAGTTAAAAATAAGAATCAAAAGAAAAGGGGAATTTTTATGCCAATAATTAATTTTATGAATCCTATTACATTATTAGTGGGAGTAATATTATTTGTTTTAGTATCATATTTAGGGAAGAAAACAAAAAAAAGTTGGATAGTTGCAATAATGTTATTTGTATTTATAACATTATTAATATGTTATGCAGTGCAATTTTTAACACTAAATCCAAATACGCCAGAACTTGCTGCAATCCAAACGGCTTTATTGCAAACAAGTGGAATTACATTAGTATTTATATTAATTTCTTTCTTCATTTATTTATGGATAGATGATATTGAGGCAAAAATGGGAAAAAGAAAGAGCATAGATAATAGTATGGATTGGTTTTGGAGAAATGTATAAGATTATATGATAAAGGAGATTGGTAATATGAAAGAAAAATTTTATGTAACGACACCAATATATTATCCTAGTGGAAAATTTCATATAGGAACAGCATACACAGAGGTTCTTGCAAATACTATGAAGAAATATAAAGAACAAAGAGGATATGATACATATCTTCTTACAGGTGTGGACGAGCATGGGCAAAAAGTGGAGCAAGTTGCAATAAAAAATGGTAAAACTCCTCAACAACATGTTGATGACATGGCTAACGAAGCAAAAAAATTATGGGAGTTAATGGGGATAGACTATAATGATTTTATAAGAACTACAGAAGAAAGACACTCTAAAGTGGTTGCAGAAATATTTGACAAATTAATGGAACAAGGTGATATATATAAATCTGAATATGAAGGTTGGTATTGTATGCCTTGTGAGACTTATTTTACAGAAACACAACTAATTGATGGAAAATGTCCAGATTGTGGTAGAGAAGTAAAGAAAATGAAAGAAGAAGCATATTTCTTTAACATGAAAAAGTATGCTCCAAGATTAATAAAATATTATGAAGAACATCCAGATTTTATTATGCCAGAATCTAGAAAAAATGAGTTATTTAATAATTTTCTAAAACCCGGACTTGAAGACTTATGTGTAACTCGTACAAGTTTTGATTGGGGAATAAAGGTAAAAAAAGACCCTAAACATGTTATATATGTATGGTTGGATGCTTTAACAAATTATTTAACAGCACTTGGTTATATGTCAAATGATGATACTTTATTAAAAAAATACTGGCCAGCAGATTTACAAATAGTTGGTAAAGATATAATTCGTTTTCATGGAATATATTGGCCAATATTCTTAATGGCATTAGATTTACCACTTCCAAAGCATATTTATGCACATAGCTTTATTATGATGAAAGATGGAAAGATGAGTAAATCTAAAGGAAATGTAGTTTATCCAGATATGCTAGTAAATCGTTATGGATTAGATGCAACAAAATACTTTTTATTAAAATCTATGCCGTATGCACAAGATGGAGAATTTAGTCCAGAAGAATTCGTACAAAGGTTTAATTCCGATTTATGTAATGACTTAGGAAATTTATTAAATAGAACTATAGGAATGATAAATAAATACTTTAACGGAAAAGTAGAGAAATATCCAGAAAGTATTTCTGAGATAGATAAAAACATTGAAAATTTTGCAGATGAAGTGATTACTAAGGTAGAAGAGAAATTTGAGACAGTACATTTAAGTGATGTTTTAACAGAAACTTGGACTTTAGTTGCTAGAACTAATAAATATATAGATGAGACAACTCCATGGATTTTAGCAAAAGAAGATAAAAAAGAAGAGCTACAATCTGTAATGTACCATTTAGTAGAAAATTTAAGAAAAATAGCAATATTAATAAAACCATATATGGAAAATACTGCGAATAATATATTTAATCAATTAGGAATTAGTGAAGATTTACAAAAATGGGATACATTAAGAGATAATAAGAAATTAAATAATATTATTGTAACAAATAAGCCAGAAGTTTTATTTGCAAGATTAGATATAGAAGAGGAAATAGAATATATAAAAGCTCAAATGAAGGGTTAGTTTAAAATTATAAGCATGACATTTTTCATGATTTTGGAAATAAGAGAAAGATTATTGTATAGAGTGATATTATTATAAATTGTAAATATAAATTATAAATACAAAAAAGAAGAAATAGAGAAAAGTAGTGGTAAACGAAAGGAAGTAATAATATGGGAAAATTATTTGTAATAGATGGAACAGATGGAAGTGGAAAGCAAACACAATTTGAGGAATTAAAAAGACATTTTGATGAAGATGGAATTAACTATAAAACAGTAAGTTTCCCAAATTATGATAGTCCATCATCAAGCCTTGTTAAGATGTATTTATCAGGTGAATTTGGAGAACATGCAAAAGAAATTAGCCCATATATTGCTTCAACATTTTATGCAGCAGATCGTTATGCAACATTTGTTACACAATATAAAGATTACTATGAAAATGGTGGGATTATATTAGCAGACAGATATACTACAGCAAATATGGTACATCAAGCAGGAAAGATAACAGATAATGAAGAAAGAGAAAAATTTTTAAATTGGCTATGGGACTTTGAATTTAAATTATATGGACTTCCAGTACCAAATGAAGTATTTTTATTAAAAATGCCACCAGAAAAATCATTTGAATTAATGAAAAATAGAGAGAATAAATTTACTCATGATTCCAAAAAAGATATTCACGAAAGAGACAGACAACATATTATAGATAGTTTTAATGCTGCATGCTATGTTGCAAATAAATATAACTGGTATACAGTTGAGTGTGTAAAAGACGAAAATATTAGAACAATAAAAGATATACATAATGAGATATATGATGAAATAAAAAAACATTTATAAATATTTATGAATACACAATTATAGCAAGTATATAGTATGCTTGCTATAATTATTTCTAATACAAAAATAATTATAAAAATTACAAAAATTATAATTGAGATGTAAAAAGGTCAAATGAAAAGTTAATTGCAATTTTGAAATGTAAAAACAAATTAATATAACACAATTTATTTTAATATTAAGAATTTTAAATATATAATATTGTTTTGGGCACAATATAACTTAAATAAAATTATGAAAGGAATGGTTTTAATGGTAGAAAAAAGAAAAGTTGTTTTAGTAGGAACTGGTTTTGTAGGCATGAGTATGGCATATTCTCTTTTAAATCAAGGAGGAGTAAATGAACTAGTTTTAATAGATGTAGCAAAAGAAAAAGCTATAGGAGAAGCAATGGATTTATCAGATGGGGTTCCATGTGCGTCTGCTAGAATGGTAATAAGAGCAGGAGATTATGACGAGTGTAAAGATGCAAATATAGTAGTAATTACAGCAGGTGTTGCTCAAAAGCCTGGAGAAACAAGACTAGATTTAGCAAAGACAAATACAAAAATAATATCAGAGATAACAGAAAATGTTGTGAATTCTGGATTTAAAGGAATATTTCTTATAGCAAGTAATCCAGTTGATTTAATGACATATGTTGTAGGTAAAGTTTCAGGGTTTCCTACAAATAAAGTAATAGGTTCTGGGACAGTTTTAGACACAGCAAGGCTTAGATTTTTAGTTGCAGAACATTTACATGTATCTAGTAAAAATGTACATGCATATATAATGGGTGAGCATGGAGATTCATCTTTCGTTCCATGGTCTAAAAGTTATATAGGTTGTAAACCTCTAAAAGATATTATAACAGAGAGAGGGGAACAAGAAGATATATTGGAAAATATTTATAAACAGGTGCAACAAGAGGCATACGAAATAATAAATAAGAAGAAAGCAACATATTATGGAATAGGAATGGGACTTACAAAAATAATAAAAGCTATATTAAATGATGAACACGAAATACTTACAGTTTCTACTTATTTAGATGGTGAATATGATCAAAAAGACATATACATTGGAGTACCTGCTATAGTAAATTCAAATGGTATACAAGAAATACTAAACTTAAATTTGTCAGAAGAAGAAAATGCTAGATTTAAAAATAGTTGTAATGTTTTAAATGAAATGAAAAATGAGATATTTTCAAATGAAGATATAAAAATGTAATAAGTAACAAAAATAAGCTTTTTTCATAGAATATACAGAATATGAAAAAAGTTTATTTTTATGAGTTAAAAGGCTCAATTGGAGGTTATTTATGGATTATGAAATTTTAATGAATGGAAATGTAAAAATAGGTACATATGCTCCAGACTTTGAAGCAAAAACAACAATGGGAAAAATAAAATTAAGTGATTATAAGGGAAAATGGATGATTTTATTTTCACACCCACGGAGATTTTACCCCCGTAAAGTCTGAATCTTTGGATGAATATATGAAAACGCCTGTATCATAGAACGCTATTTTTTACTTTGTAGTTAGATTTTCAAATTACTTTATTAAAAAACATAGAGTAATTTGTTTTTTTATGATATTATAACCAATATAGTAATTTAAGGAGGAATTATATATGGAAAGAAAGTTTAATAAAGGAGATATTGTTCAACATTTTAAGAGAGAAAAAATGACTGCAGAACAATTAAAGGAAGAACCAAATTTATATTTATATGAAATTATTGGTACAGCAAGACATACCGAAGATAAAGAAGAATTAATGATTTATAAACCTTTGTATCAAACTGAATATACAAATGGCGTTGATTTTGCTGCTAGACCATTAGAAATGTTTATGTCAGAAGTGGATCATGAAAAATATCCAGAAGTTACTCAGAAATACCGTTTTGAATTAAAGAAATTATAGAAGAATATTAAAAGTAAATGTCACTTAAGGAGTCGTATATGAAAAAATTAAATTTAATTGTAGTCTTTAGTCCTAATTTAGAAAAAGCCCTTTTTTGTATTAGAGCAAAAGAACCATATAAAGGACTATATAATTTTGTAGGAGGTAAAGTAGAAGAAAATGAATCTAATGATAATGCAGCATATAGAGAATTATTTGAGGAAACAGGAGTATCTAATAAAGATATAGAACTAGAGCACTTTATGGATTTAAATTATTTTAAATATGAAAATAATTTGCAAGTTTATTATGGGATTTTAAAACATGAAGTGAATTTAGTAGAAGAAAAGAATAAATTAGAATGGGTAACTATAAATGATGAACTACTAAATAATTCTAAATTTGCAGGAAACTATAATAAGACAGATAAAAGTATATTTAGAAAATGGCACAGAAATTGATAAATATTAGAACAGATGGAAGTATTGAAGATTCATTTATAGTGAATAAATCTAATAGATATGATATAATATGTAACTGCACCACAAGGTGAACTAAAGTATGTAATAGAAATTGGAGATATTGTGAAATATCCAGAAAAATTGGATAGCGATGGGGATGGGAACTATGATTTTAATATAGGTAAAAAATCTAAATATGCTTATCCAATAATTAAGGTTTATGAACTAGTTTATCCAATTTCATTAGAGGAATTGAAAAACAAGTTTGACTTTATACCACCGCAAGCATTTTCGTATGCTGAGACATTTGCTAAATTGACGGAATACGTGTAAAAGGCAGAAAAAACAATCATTATGAGTAAATAATGCAAGAAAAGTGACAGAAATAGTGTCATTTAGATTATTTAAGTTATGAAATATAATAGTATCTCCTAAATTTATATTTTTTCGTCTGTCATCGTAAAGCCTAAGTTCAAATTTTTTTATACCACTTTTGATATTATTAAATGCGTTATTGTTTAATTTCATTTCATGTATCATTGTTACTACCTCCATACAATAAGCATAACATTATAAAATTTATTTTTCTATATATTTGTACAGATTTATAAAAAGTTTAGTTTGAAATTTACAATAAAAATTATATATGCTAAAATATTTATGAGGGAAAACAATATGATGTTCTCGAAATATGTATTAAAAAATAAATAGTAAGTTGTCGCTGAGATTGATTTTTTGATTTTGAATAAAAATAAGTAAAAAATATATAATTTTTGAAGTGAGTATATTAATTTTAGATATACTTGCTTTTTGTTTTAAAAAACAAATTGTATAAATAACTTTATTGATAAGTACTCCAATGCTAGAATTATGTAAGATAAGAAAAATATTGTATAATATAATTAGTTCTATATATTGCAGATTATGAGATTATTCAAAAATGTAAGGAGGTAATTGTCATGAGAGAATTATTTGTTGAAAAAGTAATTGAAGAAACAACGAATTTTTTAGACAATAACCAAAGAATAAAATTAAAAGAAATACTTACAGAAATATGTTTAAGTTATCAAATTGAGATATTGAAGCAAAGCCAAAAACAAGAAATACAAAAGAATAATGAAGAAATATTAAATATTAGAACTATTAATTTCAACTGGTATGAGAGTTGGAGAGCTTACTAGATTAAATATATCTGACATGAATTTTCAAGAAAGAAGTTGCATTGTATTAGGAAAAGGTAATAGTGAAAGAGAAGTATATTTTAGTGCTAAAAGTAAGATGTATACAGAAAAATATTTAGAAACGAGAACAGATAATAATGAAGCATTATTTGTATCTCTTATAAAACCATATAATAGACTAGGAATATCAGGAATTGAAATCACTATTAGGAATTTAGGGAAATATGCTAATATAAATAAAGTTCATCCACATAAATTTAGAAAAGCAATGGCTACAATGGCGATAGATAAAGGTATGCCAATAGAACAGGTACAAAAATTATTAGGGCATATAGAAATAGATACCACAATGGAATACGCTATGATAAATCAAAGTAATGTAAAAAATTCACACAGAAAATATATTACATGAAATATTTTTGAGCATCAAAATTAAGGATAAAGTATAAAATATCACTTAATAATAAGAAACAAAATTTTGCTGAGTATTGAATTTTGCGGTTATTCGTAGTATAATAGAAATATGGAAATATTTTCCATACAGCAATTATTTATCAATTTAAAGGAGGACATTATGAAAGTCTTAAGCTTAATTGAACCATGGGCAACCCTTATTAAAGAAGGGAAAAAAGTCATCGAAACAAGAAGTTGGAAGACATCTTATAGAGGTGAACTTTACATTCATGCAAGTTGCAAAAAAATTAAAAGGAGTGATGAACACACAAAAGAATTGTTGAAGTTAATTCCGGATGTTCCTATGGGATACGGTAACATTTTATGCAAATGCAAGTTAGTAGATTGCATATATATGGATCAAGAATTTTTGAACAAAGTTCAGGACAATAAGCAGGAATTCCTATGTGGGGAATATAGCTTAGGAAGGTATGCCTGGTTTTTAGAAGATGTAGAACCGCTTGATGTACCTATTCCAGCAAAAGGACATTTAAACATTTGGAATTATGAACCCAAAGATTAGCAGAAAGGATGGAGTCTATATGATGAAAATTGTATTGCTGACAGAGGCGGAAAAAATCAAAGAAGGTTTGCGGAGTTTAACTGAAGAATTTATTGGAGAATATCCGTATTATTCTACATGGATTCAGAAGAATGAAGCAACATTCAAGAATGGAACAAGAGTTGTTTATGAACTCAATGACAACGAAAAAATAGTAGGATACATGATGATCCATTTTTCTTCAACTAAGTATGCTAAGATTAATGGAATCTATGTATTTCCTGATTGTCAGAAGAAAGGATATGCTAAAAAAGCTTTGCTACAGGTTCTTGAAGAACTTAAAAAGCAAAACTATGAATACGCATATATCCAGACTCGTATTCACAACAAAATTGTGGTTCACATGTTTGAATCATTGCACTTTGATGTTATTGGTAAAAATTATCATAATATCGAAAAGCAGAACAATTGGGTTGCTGTATATGACCTAAAAGGAAAAAGAAACTTTGAAGAAATGTTCAAGTTAGCTGAACAGCTTTATCCAGGGTTCTCTAAAAATTGATAAGCAATAGAGGTAAGATGTCAAATGATGTCTTGCCTTTTTATTAATTTAATAATATAATACAAAAAATAGGGAGGTTTTTATATGTTATATTTTGATACTCATGCTCACTATGATTGGAAAGAGTTTGATAAAGATAGAAAAGAATTATTTGAAGAATTTGAAAGAAAATTATGTGGTCTTGTAAATATAGGAATAAATATTGAATCTGTAAGCAAAGTTATAGAATATGCAAAAAAGTATTCATATATGTATTATTCTATAGGAATACATCCTATGGAAGTTGAAAAAGGAATTTCAATGGATTCAATTGAGCAAATAGTGAAAAATAAATTTAAAAATGATAATTCAAAGTTAGTAGCAATAGGAGAAACAGGATTAGATTATCATTTTAATTATCCTGTAGAACTACAAAAAAAATATTTTATAAAACAAATAGAATTAGCCAATAAATATAATTTACCTATAATAATACATTCAAGAGAATCACAAGAAGATGTGGAAAAAATTTTAAGAGAGAATATGGTAAAAAAAAGAGGTATAATGCACTGCTATTCTGGAACACCTGAAATGTCAAAGAAATTTATTGAGATGGGGTTTTATATAGGGGTAGGAGGTCCTGTTACAAGATATGAAGATGTACAAGAAACTGTTAGAATTACTCCTATTGATAAAATTGTTATAGAAACAGATAGTCCAGTTCTACCACCAGAACCATTTGAAAAGCATTCAAGAAACAATTCATTGCATTTAAAATATATTGTAAATAAGATTGCAGAAATTAAAGAATTATCAGAAGAAGAAGTTATAAAATATACAACTCAAAATGCATATAGAGTATATGGAATAAAGGATTATTTTGATTAATAACTTCAGCGACAAATTACAATTTTGTAGTTGAGAGATTTATAGTAATTTATGGAGGTAATTATGATTAAATCAAATATAAAAAAGCAATTTTCTTGTGATAAAAATAAATTGTGGAATATTATTATAGATAATTCAAATTATAAATGGAGAATAGATCTATCCAAGATAGAAATAATAGATGAACCACATTTTGTTGAATATAATACAAGGAACTTTCCTACATATTTTACTATTACTACAAAAGAAAAGTTGAAAGAGTATAAATTTGATTTAGAAAATGCTAATTTAAAAGGTAAATGGAGTGGTATTTTTAAAGAACTTACAAATGGTAATATTGAATTGGATTTCACTGAAGAAATAGAAGTAAATAGTTTAATTATGAAACTATTAGCAAAATCTTATTTAAAAAGTCAACAAAAAAGATATATGAAAGATTTAGAAAGAGAATTAAATAAGTAAACTACAATTTTTTTGAATTACTACTAAACTAATGGTTTATCAAAGTAAACTAACTGTCGGTTGAGTTTGTGAAATATCAGTAATAAAATAGAATTAACAATCAAAGAAGAAGGTATTAAATATGTCAAACAAAACTTTTGGAGAAATGATTAGTTATTTAAGAAAAGAAAAAAATATAACTCAAAATGATTTGGCAGAAAAAATGAATGTTACTGACAAAGCTGTGTCAACATGGGAAAGAAATCTATCTTGTCCGGATGTTAATTCTATTCCAAAGTTAGCAGAAATTTTAGGTGTTTCTGTGGAGGAACTATTAAATGCACAAACAAAACAAGAAAATAGTAAAGCAGACGATATTATCAATATTGCTTTAATTGGAGTTAGTCTTGCAATGGGCATTTGTATTGTAGTTACTTTTATATTAAAACAAATTGATATAAATAGTGCTATTACTATGTTAGGAATAGGATTGAGTTGTTTATCTATTTATTTGTTAAAGAATAAAAAAGATAATCAATAAAAAAAATAAGAGCTAGAATTAGATCCATAATTTTTTGATTTATTAATTGAAGAAGCAAATAGTACAGAATAAAAAATTACAATTAATTCGAATAACAATGGGGTAACCAAAAGTCACCCTGTTTTTTTATTGGTATCCAGCTAAAAGCCACGCTTTTAGGCTGCTTGTGGGAGTTGGAGCGACTCCCTGTTCCTGCAAATGTTAAAAAAATGGAACATACACAAAAATTACTAGAGAAACAACAAGAAGATTTGGATAAAGAAAAAATTAGAGATTTAAAGATTGTAATAGAATATTTTGATGATATTATAAAGTCAAATGAGCCTAATAGATATATTTTAGAGTGTTTAATTGACAAAATGTGGATTTATCACGATAAAAGTGTGAAATTCGAGCTAAAACCAAATATTAAAAAGTTAATATAAATAAAACTTTCTAAAAATGATGTGTTAATATAATACTTAAAAGTCGTTTGTAAAACGTGACTAAATATATAAAAAGTCATTTGAAAAATGTGTGTGTTTCTTATAAAAGTCGTTTGATTTTTGTGAGTAGTTAATTCATATGTAGAAGAAAAAGATTTAGCAGAAGTTCGTAACATACAAAAAACACTATTAAAAGATTATGAACAAGATTTTTCTAAGCATGCACCAAATAATATTGTTCCAAGAATTAGGCAACTATGGAATAATATTCCTACACAACTTGCAAAAGAAAATAAAAAATTTATATATGGTTTAGTAAAAGAAGGTGCTAGAGCAAGAGAATATGAAATTGCATTATCATGGCTTATAGATTGTGGACTTATTTATCAAGTTAATAGAGTAAATAATTGTAAAGTTCCATTATCTGCATATCAAGATTTTAATGCGTTTAAGCTATATTTATTGGATGTAGGACTATTAGCAGCAATGTCAGATTTAGACTCTAAAACAATTTTAGAAGGCAATGATATTTTTGAAGAATTTAAAGGAAGTCTAACAGAACAATATGTTTTATGCCAATTAAAAGAATGTACAGAATTAAATGTATTTTATTGGTCATCTGAAAAAGGAATAGCAGAAATTGATTTTATAGTTCAAATTGGTAAAAATAATGTACCAATAGAAGTAAAATCAAATGAAAATTTACAATCTAAAAGCTTAAAATCATTTGTAGAAAAGTATAATACAAAAATTAATGTTAGAACTTCAATGGCTAATTTTAGAGAAGAAGAATGGCTAACTAATATACCATTGTATAGTATAGGAAATATAGAAAAAACAATTAAATAACTATCCCCAAATTGTAAGCTTTTACCCATGTAAAGTCTTAATCTTTGGATGAATAAATAAAATGCCTGATATTGCTAATGTCTTGATATGAAATAAAAACTTAAAGATGTCAAATACATATATTAGTAATTTACTAAATATTTGTAATATACAAGCATCAATAATTATTAATTCATTAAAGAAAAAAGGATATGTAAAAATCGAAATTGTATATAAACAAAATTCGAAAGAGATAGCAATAAGAAAAATTATACCTATTAACAAATATGTTAATACCTCTAAACGAATGAGTAATGAACCTATTAATAAAAATGTTAGAGATATAATAAATAATAATAAAATATATAATAAGAATTACAGGTTAAAAAATAATAGAGATTATAGTAATTTCGATTGGGCTAGTTTGTATGCAAATAATTGGTTAAATGTAAGAGTAAATTCCACTTTTGATTGAATTTACTAATCCAAGAGAAA
>ENA-ORTY01001104-ORTY01001104.1-human-gut-metagenome-genome-assembly--contig:-NODE-1104-length-32019-cov-5.675541_pt1 | contig 32019 bp, 30 predicted proteins | sample MGYA00241917_ERZ509198 | MGnify/ENA primary metagenome ERZ509198 (study PRJEB26280, sample SAMEA2338857) | human gut metagenome | biome: human gut; feature: human-associated habitat; material: faeces...
CTAATATTATTTTGTGAGAAATTATTGTCTTGAATATTCCCAGAAAATTCATCATTATTTTCTAACAACTGTTCATTATTATTAACTATGTCTTCATTAGCCTTATTTTTTACTTTATTATTTTTAATTAATTGATAACATCTTTCTTGTGTTAATACATATATATTCTTTATGTTTTCACTTGATTTTATATCATGATGGGTTATAACTTTTACCTTTACTTTATTTTCCGTTGCAGCTCGTATAAGATCATTTTTAACTTGATTCAATAATGCAACCAAAGGAACAATTATAATTGCGTCCCCTTCACACTTTAATGCACTTTCTATCATCAATTCCGTTTTTCCATATGAAGTAGGTGCTATAATAGAATAATCCTCTTCTACAGGAATTAATTTATAGATCATTTTTTGTCCAGAACTTAATACTTTGTTTTTATATATGTTATCTTTTAAATAAAACTCTGCTATAATCTTTTTGAATAATTTATTACTATAATACCCTTTTTTTTGAGTTATAGAAATTATTGGTGCAAATCCCAGTATCATTGAAATTTCCGTAATCGGTTCATAATCCTTTGTTGCTATTGTATACTCAATTATAATTTCATATACAAAATTTAATAGGTGTTCATTTTTTTCATAGGCAATTATGTAAAAACAATACCTAAGCAATAAGTCATAATCACAACTATCTCTTTTTATTAATTTTAGATATTCATCTTTTATTTTATTAGGAATTTCAAAATTCATATTCATCACACATTTCTTCTTTTATATATTTTATAATTTCATTATAATCATAACTTCTAATACACATTAATAATATTTTTTGATTTTCTATTTTTGAATGATACAATTTTTCTGCATATCTTTTTATGTGTTCTATATTGAACTCACCATTATCACATATTAATAATGTACATATAATTTGATTATATGTATTTTTTGATTTTTTACTAAAAATTTTTCTTATATTTCTTGCTTCTGATGTACTTCCTAACTGTAGTGCAACAGTTCTTTTTGCTTTCTCCCACCTATTATTTTCTGTATCACTCATTTCTTTTTCTAATTGTTTCGATGCCATTTTTATTTTGTTTTCATTATCCATATTTAAATTATTACTTTGCACTTTACTTTTAACTTCTGCAACCCATGGTTCATTTTCTGAATAATATATTCCATCAAACCCTTTATAAAACCCTTTATATGTGTCTGCATATGCTATTGTAGGATAAGTAGAAAGGAATTTATTTGATAATTCTTCATTTCTCATAAATACATGAAATAATAATTCACCAATTATACCTACTCTGTGATTTTTTAGTGTTTTTGCATATATAAATTTTGTAGCATCCTTAAGCATATCTAATTTTTCTTCATATTCATCTTCCTTGCTATCCTCTACAGCTTGTTTGCCAATAACAACTTCTAAAAAACAATTTTTTATTATTTCTTTTAAATCATCATCCATTTCATTAATATAAAAAAAACAAGCATCAATTCTATCATTGATTTTATTTGTAATCATTTCCATTTCTATTTGCCCCTTTTTATTATAATATTATTACTTTAAAAAATTTGTCGAAACTTGTCTTTTATTATCAAAAAAAGCAAAATAATCCTGTAATTATTAATTACTCTCATACTTTGCTTTTCTTTTGTAAACTTATTCTAAATATTCTTTTAATCCATCAACTATTTTATAAACTTTAGTCATTGGATTTCTTTTTGATGCTTGTCCATCTTTGTTTAATTCTTCCATATATTCGCAATTCTTTATTGCAGTATGTAACTTTCCTTTGCTAGTAACTTTATCAAATATATTTGTATCGTTTTTAGTATAATTACCTAAACCTTTTTTCTGGAATTCCTTACCTAGTTCTTGTAATACATCATCTTTTGAAACAAACCTGTTTATTTTCTTAAAATGTGCTAATAGCCAAAGCTCAAAGTTAGGATTAGACCAAGCTACATTATAATTGCAATTGTCTATTGCTGAATCGAATTGTTCATCATTATAATCATCTTTATCAAATACTACCCAGACTTGTCCATATACTTTATTAGCATGATTAACTGTTTTTTGAGTATATTTTACTAAAGATGTTGTATTCATTCCTGTCCCTTTTACATCAATATTCGGATTTAAAACATCTACTTTATTGCCGTACTTTTCATTAATTTTTCTTTTTAGCCCATTAAAATAGTTAGGTTCTGTTTTCTTTCCTTCACATACAATCAAGTAATTGGCTGGTGCTTGCCTTTTACTCTTTAATCTATCTTTTCTAGAAATATTATTATTTTTCATAATCTATATCAAATTCTTCCAATACTGGAATAGCACCGTATCTTCCAGTTAAATAATCTTTATTGTAAGTTGCATCATTTCTTACTTTTTTACCTGCATTCTTATCATCTTCTAGTATATAATCAGATAATGCATATATCTCTGAAATACCATCTTTATCCTTTTCTGCAAACCAAATTTCATCTCTTCTAAATGTTTCTTTATTTAAATTTACTGTATCATGTGTTGAATATATTAACTGACCATTGCCTTTATTTGTATCACTATTGTGGAATAAATTAATAATATATCTTGTTAATAGCGGATGTAATTTTGCATCTAATTCATCTACAAATAATACCATACCATTTTTTAATGCATCCATAAAGAAATCAAATAAATGGAACATTTTTCTAGTACCATTAGATTCCAAATAAAATGGTAATGCTTTCACTTCTCCTTTTTCTCCTTTATGAATAACTTCAATGTCTATTATTCCGTTATTGCTTTTTACAGCTTCAATTGAATCTGGCGTGGTTTTTATTCCTTCGATTCCAGAATCAAAAGTTTTTATGAATTTTAATAATTCTTTTTTATAATTTTCATCACTTAATATTTTTAAAGAAACTCTATTATTAATAAATCTTTCAAAATTAGGATTACCTAAATCTAAATATGTGCTGTTTACAAACCAATCATATACATTACTAAAATCTTCGTTATTTCTATCTATTTTGCTATATATATTTAAGAATAATGTTCTTTCATCTATATTTACTAAATCTGAAATTTTATTAGGCTTCATTGATACATTATTATTCTCTCTTTCAAAAATAGAATAAAATTTATTTACTCTTTTTTCAAATAGCCACTCTGAAATTATTGTATCTTTTAAAACTTCAAAACCATACTTATATATTTTATTGTTTTTGGCTAATATTTCTACTTCTAAAGCAATTGGATTATTATTTATCATAAAGCTATATACATTTTCTTCATCTATTGGAGAATTCTTTTTAGAGTCATCACTTACTAATATTCTCTTTTTCATATAATCAAAAGCCTGTAACACATTAGTTTTTCCACTAGCATTAGCACCATAAATTGCAGATACTTTTAAATATTCACCATTATCAATTTTAGCAACATTATATTCATGTTCTTTTAGTGATGTTGCTTCCATATCTAAACAATTTTCATTTTTAAAAGATTTGAAATTTTTAAAACTAAATCTTATTAACATTTTAAAATCCTCCTTTACTTTATATATTATATGCTAAAATTTTAAAAATATCAATATCTTTGAGAAAATCTCTCAAATTTTATTGATATTTTTATTTTTTTACATGTTATATTCCCATAAACTTAAATGACCTTTTACATCTATTGGATTTTCAAATACTTCAACATCTGACACTTGCCATCCATAGTTTTCTTGAAAAGAACTTTTAGTATAAATATCTCTATTTTCTTTTAACAATAATTCTTTGAATTCTGGAGACATCTTTATACAATCTACTAATTTTACTTTTCCTAAAATTTTTCCATATGGTAATTCTTTTGGAAGATATTTTGCTAATCTCTTCATTGCTTCTTTATCTATACCTTTACCTGCATGTATTAATAAATCTCCTCTATATTTTGTTTGCCAGCTTCTAAATTCAAATCTTTTATCGCCTTGAATTATTAAAGTTGCCCAAGGCTGTTTAATTGTTAAAGCTTTCATTTTTAGCTAACTCCTTTATCCTATTATCTTCCCATTCATCATATTTGTTTTTGTATTCCTCTTCATCACTTGCTAATATCTCTGTACCATCATCAAAAATAATTAAGATTTTATTAAAATCATTTCCACCAAAATGTAAGTAATCTTGTCCACCATCAATATAACAATTATTACATTTACAGCTTACCAAGTCATGTCTGTATTTTGATTTAATAATTTCATTACAATTCAAACATTTTATTTTCATTCTTTCTCTCCATTAATTAGCTTTAAATCTTTTAATTTTTTAGCAATATTATAATATTCAACTTTTGACAAAACTTTTTCTATTGCTTGTTTATATTTTTCTTGATTATCTATTGATTCTTTTTCAATTTCTTTGAGCTCTTTTTTTATTATATCTTCCATCTTATTATAATAATCTTTATTAATATCTAAAAATGCATATTTATTTGCCTCTTTTAGTTTATCTTTATCCACATAATTGCAAAAATAAATTAAAGTAAGCTTTTCTATAATATATTTAAATATTGCTAAATCTCGAAAAGTTTCATCAACTATTATATTTTCTTCATAAAGTATTTCTAAAAATAAAATTGGTAAAACCATTATTACATTAAGATATAATAAAGCGACATCTGTTTTTTCTCTTTCAAAAAATCTTAGCATATTCCTATGAATTGTTGGATGAGCAAATTTAGATAAGACATTATATATTTTGTTATAATCTTCTTCTATGTTCTCATATTTTTTTAATATTATTTTTCTTAAATAACTTTGTGATAAATAATCCTTTGCTTTTTTATTTATCTTTCTTCTTTCAAGATAACACTCATAACTATCTTCTTTACAATATTCTTTTCTTACATTTGCATCTATTCTAATTCCAAATAGCATTATCATTAATTCAAATGCATTCCTTGTTAGTACTATTCCATCCAATAATCTATTATTATCTACTAGCCTATATGCACGTTTATAAGTATCAATACAATCATTGAATAATTCAATTTCTATAGAATCATTTGTCTTTTCTCGAGCTTCTTGTAATTTGTTTATAAATATATTGTTTATATCCTCAAAAACATCATTTATTTCATTATTCATTTATCCTATCATCTCTTTACATTTTAACTCAGCTTGTCTTATAACAGTTTGAACTGCTTTTTCACTTTTGTTAGGTGGATAATTATATTTAATCAAAAGTTTCTTAATTTCAATTCTCATTTTGGCTCTTGCATCTTTTCTAATATCCCAATCTATTGTCATATTACTATTAACAGTTTCTACAAGTTCTTTTGCTATTTGAACTAAGATTTCATCTTTCATTAATTCTTTAACTTCTGGATCATCTCCTAATGCATCAAAGAATGCTTTTTCTTCTGATGATAAATTAAATTCATTTCCGGCTTTTAATTCTTCCTCAATTTCATTTTTTAAGTTTATTAATTCTTCAATTATTTTTTGTATGTCTTCTACACTTGTTCTCTCATTATATGTAGCTGCAATTTTTTGAAACTTTGTTGAGAACTTTTCCATCATAACAACATTTTGTCTTCCTATCTGATTAACGTACTCTTTTAATGCTCTATTTAATACCTCAACTGCAATATTTTTCTTCTGCATTTTTGCTAACTTATTTAATATCTCATTACTCAATAATGCCAATTGATTGCTGTTATGTACTTCACCTATTTGTAGCATTTCATCATCTTGTATTGCTCTTTCTAACATTTTTGCTACATTATCATTTATCTCTTTAACGTCTATTTTATCTCCACTTAATTTTGATATAAATGATCTTACAGCTATGAAAAATAATATTTCATCTTTTAATTCTTGTGATAAAGCTCCTGTACATAATGCATACAAACTTTTTACATCATAACTATATTTCATAAATGCTTTTTTCTTTTCTTCTGTTTCTAGCATCCAGTTTGCACCTGCCATTATTATTTCGTATTTATCACTATCTGTTGTTGTAGCAAAGTGTCCATAGTAGAATCCTTTAAATAAATCTCTTATTAGTTCTACTTTATCATTTAAAACTTTTACTAATTCACTATTATCTACAATCTTGCCTTGGTCTCTCTTTGTATATGTTTTCAAAGCATCTAGCAACCATCTTTTTAGTCCTATGTAATCAACAATTAAACCACCAGTCTTATCTTTATAAACTCTGTTTACCCTTGCGATTGCTTGCATTAAATTATGAGCTTTCATAGGTTTGTCCACATACATTGTTCCAAGTCCAGGCACGTCAAATCCCGTTAACCACATATCTACAACTATTGCAATTTTGAAGCTAGACTCCATATCTTTAAAATCAACTTCTAATTGCTTTTTATCTTTCTTAGAACCTATTGCTTTTTGCATTTCTTCATCATCTTTATTGTTAGATGTTATTATCATATTGACCTTGTTTTTCCATTCTGGTCTAAGTTCTAAGAATTTGTTATACATTGTAAATGCAGATTGTCTTGAATATGCTACAACCATTGCTTTATTAGCCACACTTGTTTCTATTTCCTCATAATGCTTTATAATATCTTTAACTATCATTTCTAATCTATCTGGATCTTCTATTATTTGTTTCATTGTAGCCATTGCTTTTTTAGACTCTGCTATTTTATAGTCATCAATACCTTCTTCTGTTTCAAGCATATTGTAATAATCATCTATCTCATCTAATATCTTTTGATTTAGTCCAACTCTAGCCATTCTTGATTCATACATAATTGGTACTGTTGCACCATCCATAATTGCTTGTGTCATATCGTATGTATCTATTATATCTCCAAACACATTAGTTGTTGACTTGTCTTTTGTTTCAACAGGTGTTCCTGTAAATCCAATATATGTTGCATTTGGAAAAGCATCATGCAAATACTTAGCTGTTCCATATTTTTTATATGCTTCCATTTTAGCTTTATCAAATTTTATTGTTGCATCTAATCCGTAATGGCTTCTATGTGCTTCATCTACTAAAACTAAAATATCGTCTCTTTGGCTAAATACTCCTGTTTCTTCTTCAAATTTCTGTAATGTAGTAAAGAATATTCCACCAGATTTTCTGCCTTCTAATTTCTCGTTTAAATCTTGTCTATTTTCAATTTGTACTGGTTCTTGTTTTAAATATTCAGAGCATTTTGCGAATGTTGTAAATAACTGATTATCTAAATCATTTCTATCTGTTACAACCACTATACTTGGATTATTTAATACTTTTATCATATTACCAGCATAAAATACCATTGAAAAGCTCTTTCCACTTCCTTGTGTATGCCAAAGTAATCCAGCTTTTCCCGTTTTGTTATCTATTGCATTTTCTGTACTGGCTATAGCTTTCTTAACTCCAAAATATTGATGATATGCTGATAAAATTTTACTATCTTCACTCCATAATATAAAATTACTTATAATATCTAATAATCTATCTTTTCTAAGCATTCCATTGAATAGAGTTTTATGGGTAGGCATATTCTCTAATACTTCATCTGTATCTTCAACCTTTTTCCATTCCGAAAATCTACTCCATGGACTGGTGATAGTTCCTGCTCTTGCTTGTACTCCATCACTTACAATCATAAACTGGTTATAATAGAATAGTGATGGTATATGTACTTCTTGATAACCTTTTAATTGATTATATCCATCTATTAACTTAACATCTTCTCTTACTGTTGATTTTAGTTCAACAACAACTAAAGGCATACCATTTATAAATATAATTATGTCTGGTCTTTTTTCACTATGCTCACTGATTGTATATTGGTTAATTGCTTTGAATGTATTATTTTGGATATTTTCAAAATCTATTATTTTAATAGTTTTATATTTTGTTTCTCCATCTTCTTGAATTGGTACAGGAATTCCTTCTAATAAATATTTAGTAAATTGCTTATTGTTTAATATAGTATTGTTATTGTCTAAGTTTCTAATTGTTCTTATAACTTCTTGTATTTGTTCCAATTCAATTCCTCTATTCATTCTTTCTATTGCTTCCAAAAGCTCTTCTTCTAACAATACTTTAGAGAAATCTGTACGTTCCATTTCATATCCATTTATACATTCATATTCTAATTCTTTTAACATGTCCATTGTTACATTTTCTAGTGTTTCTTCATCAAACATAATTTGCCCCCTAAATTATAGTTTACTCAACTTTGTTTAGTTTTCCATTTATATACCTATAGCTTCCAAATTCTATATGCCCCTTTGTCAAATTCATACCAACAACATATGACTTTGTTAATTTATTTACACCTATAAAAGTCATCGGTGTTGCATGTTCTACTTTATATACCATTGAAACAATTATAGGCATTTCATTTATTTTTGCATCAATTTCAATTGTATTTTTAGTTATTTCATCGTATATAGATAAAGTATAATCATCATATTTATTTTCTTCTATAAAATCTTTTACAATTGATGATCCACCATCTGTTATAGCTAAATCAATATCGTTTATTTTCCATATAGTATCTCCAGTAAGTTGATGTTTTTTCTTTTCATAATCTGAATTCATAATATTACTCCTTTTATACAAATCATAATTTGTCTGACTAAATTTCTATTATTCTGGCGCAGAAAATCCAATTTTTCTTTTAGGATGTTCCTCTTCAATTGGTAACGCTGTTAATAAGAAATTTAGTTGATTAATATGTTGTATAAGTGTTGATTTTTGTCCATTCACTATTCCTTTGAATACTAAAACAACAGACTTTTCATATGTAATTTCTTCTACTTGCATTAAAATAGATTGTCCAAAGTTAGTAAGCATTACACCCACTGTATGTTCTTTATCTAGTGTTTTCTCGAATTCCTGAATATATTTTTTTATAATTTCAAACTGTGTATCTGAAAACATATGTTGAGTAGGTAAATCCATATTTTCAATAATGTTACTATAATCTGGTATTTCAATTCTTGGTATATCAATCTTTGGTAAATTGACTTTTGGTATTTCCATTTCTATTCCTCCTTATATTATATTTTATCTAAATTTATTTCTCCATTCATTAGTTTGGGTAATAATATATCTCGTAATTGTTCTAATCTTTTATTTTCCTCAATTATATTTTTATATTTATTCATAATATTAGTAAATATATTTTCATATTCTCTATTCTTTGATTCTGTTCCAATTACAAATTCAATTTTATTCATGTTTTCTTGATTTATCTTTGGTTGAACAGCTCCTGTTATCATACTTTCAATGTTTATTTTTCTTAAAGCAAAAACTAAAAATTCTGTAGAAATTTTCTCTCCCTTTAGAACATGTGCATGATTATTTATCCAATTCTTTCCCCATATATATTGTAATACTGGATAGCCTTCATCTGTTTTTACTGTGCCATCTTCTCCCATCAACAAATATGTATCATCAAAAATATAATCATCTACATAATCAATTATTGATGTTGCTCCATAATATGGATATAAACCTTGATGTAACTCTCTTTCTCTCCTAGACATGGGTTTTCTTTTTGAATCATAATTGCTTACTGCATCACCCAATTTCACTATTCTATATCCATCAGGTAATTCTTTTTTATATTTATCAAAATTTTCGAAATATAATTGATCACCTATCTTAAACAAATTATCATTTATCTGATTATTTAGTTTTATTTTTTCATCGATGTTTGATAATATTTTTACTATTTTTTCTTGCTCTTTTAGACTTGGAATATTAATTTTTATATTTTCAATTACTTCTCTTTTAGCAATATTTACTTGAACACTTCCCATAGAGCGAGATATTATAGAATTATATCCATAATCACTTTTTAAAAAGTAAAACAAATATTCTGGTAGCACTATGTCTGTATTAGCTCTTAAAATTAATAAAGCTTGGCTTATTATACCTATTGGGTCCTTTTCTGATATCAAATCAACTTTTCCTATTGTTCCTGAACAACTTATTATTAAATCTTTTGGTTTTACTGTAAATCTTTTCATTTGACTGTATTTTTCTTCATCTATGTAATATCTAAACTCTCTAGTAGCATATATTGCATGTTGTTGTTCATATACTGGTATTCCTGTACTCTTTAATTCATTCCTTTTTAAACTTGAACCAAAAGGACCTCTTATATAGCCTTTATCTTGTAAAATTTCTTTTAACCTATATTCCATATCCAATAGCCTCCAAGTTCTTCTTAATTTCTTCTTCTAACTTATGAGACTTTTCGAATTGTGCTTTTAATTCAGTTGTTATTGTTTTCATTTTTTCTTCAAAAGGTATTCCATCGTCTTCTTGTTCTTCTGTTCCTACATATCTACCTGGTGTAAGGACATAATTGTTTTCTTCTATTTCTTTTATTGTAGATACTTTACAGTATCCTGCTACATCTTCATAATTTTGATTGTTTTGGAAATTATGATATGTATCTGCAATTTTAGATATATCGTCTTCATTTAGTTCTCTTAATTTTCTTGTTACCATTGTTCCAAAATTTCTTGCATCTATAAACAATGTTTTTCCTTTTTGTTTCTTGTTTCTATTTAAAATCCATATACTACAAGGTATTGTAACTGTGTAAAATAAATTAGATGGCATTGATAATATACAATCTACTAAATCTGCCTCTATTAAATTTTTTCTGATTACCTCTTCTTGTCCCCCTGCTGATAAAGAGCCATTCGCAAGTATTATTGCTGCTTTACCATTCATAGATAATTTTGATACCATATGTTCAACCCAAGCAAAGTTAGCATTTCCTTTTGGTGGTATTCCATATTTCCATCTAGGATCATCTAATAATTTTTCTTGTCCCCAGTCACTAATATTGAATGGAGGATTTGCTAATACAAAATCTGCTTTTAAGTCTTTGTGTAAATCATTATGAAATGTATCGTCTGCGAACTTTCCCAATCCGTCATTATTTATCCCTCTAATAGCTAGATTCATCTTCGCTAATTTCCATGTTGTTGGATTTTTTTCTTGTCCATATATAGTTAAATTTCTTGCATTACCATTGTGTCTGTGAATGAATTTTATACTTTGTACAAACATTCCCCCAGAGCCACATGCAGGGTCATAAATTCTACCTTGATATGGTTCAAGAATCTCAACCATTGTTCTAACTAAGCAGGCTGGTGTATAGAACTCTCCACCTTTTTGTAACTCGTTAGATGCAAATTGTCCTAAGAAATATTCATATATTCTTCCTAAAATATCTTTATCTTGTGCTTCTTTACTTCCAATTTTTATATTAGTAAATAAATCTATAATTTCCCCTAAATTTACATTTCTATAATTTGGGCTATTAAATTCTTTAACTAAAACACCTTTTAAAGATGGATTTTCTCTTTCTATTTCTTCCAAAGCATCATCAATAATTTGTCCTATGTGAGGATCCTTAGAATGAGCATTTAAATATTCCCATCTAGCTCTAGCTGGAACATAAAATACATTATCTGCCTCATAACTGTCTCTATCTTCTTCAAGTCCATAACCATCTTTTACTAAGATTTGATATTTCTCTTCAAATGCATCAGAAATATATTTTAAAAATATTAATCCTAATATTATAAATTTATAATCCGAAACAGGAACAGCTCCTCTCATTTTATCTGCTGATTCCCATAATTTTTTTTCTAGTTTTATTAATTCTTCTTCCTTCATTTTTGCACCTCAAATATTTATAATAATTCTATTATATTTTATATCACAAAACGACAAATTTCTCAACAGGTACTTCTAAATATTTACAATTAATTCCTATGAAAAAAATGATCATATATATAGCCTGCCTCTATATACTTTTCTGTCAATTCCATTTTCTTCTTTTCTAATAGTTCTAGATATTTTTGTTTAAACACATTTTTACAAATCCATTTTACACCTTCTTTTGAAATTACAATTTTATTATTTATTAAAAATTTGTATTCTTCTAATCCACTATCACACATTCTTTTAATGGCTTTTATTATAGTAATTTCTTCTCTATTAAAATATTTGCATAGTTGTTTTATATCCATATCTTCATTCCACCAATTTTCTTCATGCTCTATTTTTAATAATTCTTCATATTGTTTTATTCTATCTTCAAAAAATTCTACATCAGCATCAATTAATGATTTTTCTTTATTAAAATACACTTGTAACAACCATGCATATCCTTCATCTAAAATAAAATATTTTCTACTTTTTACTTTCTCACTTCTCCATCTGCAAGTTGGATGCTTTTTTAACATTACATTTACAGCTTTTCTTAAATCTCCATGTGTTATTTCTTTTCCACATTTAGTAGTAACACCCAACAATTTAATTCTCTTTAAAATTTTATTATAAGATACAAAAATACTCTCTAAAGCTTGCTCTGAATCTCTGTACACTTTTCATCACTTCCTTACTATAAAAATCTATTAATGCTAGTTTACAAAGCATTAATAACAAGCAAAATTTATTTTGCTCGAATATAGGTAGTATTTTTTAGTACCTAATATTCGCCAGCGTGGTGTTTTGACACCATTTTTGCTGTTTAGGGAAAAATCCCTAAAACCCTTTTTGGCTCTCCGAGGGAATTTTTTTATTCATTTTTTCATAATTTTTGTTTAAATTTTAGAAAAAGTCTGAACAAAAAATTCAAACTTTTCATATTTACAATTGTTATAATTTATATTATAATTTTATTAGGTTTTAAGATTGAGTTAGCAAATAGTTTGGTCGCTTATGCTAACTTTTTCTTTTGCTTTTATTTCTTCTGCAATTGAAATTCCATAACACATTTCATTCAGAACTTCAACAATTTCTTCTGAAATTTCTGTATCATCTTCAGTAGATAATTGTTCAATTAATTGCTCTTTATTATATCTTGTTGTAATAACAATTGGTAATTCATTATCATATCTATTACTAATAATTTTATTTAATTTTTCTAAAGCCCATTTGCTTAAATTTTCACTACCAAAATCATCAATAATTAACATATCTACATTAGAATATAGTCCAATAATTTGCGTTTCTGATAGTCCATCTTTATTAAACGATTCTTTAATTTTATCAATTATAGAGCTACTTTTTTCCATTAATACAATTTTGTTTTGTTCAATCATTTTATTAGCTATACAAGCTGCTAAATATGTTTTTTCATAGCCTATATTTCCATAAATAATCAGTCCATTTTTCATCTCTGATTCAATACATAAATCTGTAAATTTTATTAGTTGATTTATAATAGATGTATCATCATATGTATCAATAAGATTTTCAAAATTATACTTTTGTAATCTCTTTTTCATATAGTTATCTTTATAAATACTATTTATAATTTTTCTATACTTTTCTTGTCGCTGTTTTTCTTCTTGTTCAAAATCAAATTTTTTCCAAAATTGAATTGCTTTTTCACAATTACATCTTTCATATTCAATCATGCTTTTATCATAATTTACATATAAATAATCGAATCCAATTGGCTTTAAATTTTTATTACAAAATCCACATTTTGCACCTTCATTGGTGATAACTTTATAATTTGAATTCTTTAAATCCACTTCTATTCTTATCTCCTTCTTTTTCTATTTTATTTCTAATCTTTTTCTCTTCTTTAGTGTTACGTTGCGTTACTGTAACGTTACTTTTTTCTTTTTCACTTTTCATTTTTTCACGATATTTTTGTTGCCTTAAACAATTTTGTAGTCTAATTTCTTCAAGTTTATCAGCACTTTGATACTTAGACCAGTTTTTGATTTTATAAAAATTATCTTCTATAATAATCATTTTTAATTCTTCAAACTTTTCCAAACATTTTGTGATTTTTTTCCTAGACTTTCCCATAATCTTTGAAAATTCATCAACTGTCATTGGTTTATCTTCCGTTATTGATAATCTACCTTGATAATTACACTTCATTGCTATTGTTAAAAGTTGTATCCATACTCTAATTAGTGTATCTCCATCTCTTTCACTTTCTAGCAATTTTATTTTGTTATTATCAAAGAAATCCGTAGATAGTTTTAACCATTGTAAATTAGCCATATCCTCCTTTCCTCACTTTCTTTAGAATCTAATCTATTGATTCTTGTTCCATTTTTGTTAAATATTCATCTAAAGCTTGTACTCTAAATAAATATTTTCCACCAACTTTAGAACATGGTATTTGTTTTCTTCTTACTAGTTGATTAATTAACCAATAAGAAATTCCTAAATACTCACTTGCTTCTTTCATCGTTAGTGTTGTTCTTTGAATCTTTTGTAGTTCCATAATATCACCTCCTGTTTTTTTGTAATTTAATATTGACTTTTGTTAACAAATGTATTATATTGTTTGTAGTTAACTTTGTAAATACTTTTTAGGTTATTTTGATAGCAGGTTAACTTTAATGTTTTTAAATAACTGTTAACGGAGGAGTTATGAAAGAAGATAAAATAAATAGTAATATACATCTCACTATTACTAGTGAAGAAGAAATCCAACATATCACACTATTGTATGGTGATCCAGATCGTAAATTACCTAAAGGTGTTTCGGTTTTAGATATTATCAAGGATTGTTTAACTGAAGATGAATATAAAGAGTATGAAGCATTATTTACTCAACGTGTAAAAACTAAACCTTTTACAAATGAACTAAAAAGAAAGATAGATTATTTAGAGATCCCTAAAAAGCTACATTACTATGAACTAGGTGAACTCTCAAATTGTCATTTCTTTATAAAAAATCATTTTTCAATTGTTCACGGAGGAACAAATTTAATTGATTTTTTAAATACAAATTTCTCTAACTTTGATGAATATTTTGTTTGGTTTACTAAATTTTTTACTTCTTATATAAAATATTTTGAAAAAAGTGATATAGAAAATTTAAAGATTGATAAAGTTTATAGTTATAGTGAAATTGAAAATTTAGGAAAAAAATATTTCAAATTAATAAAAAAAGATGCCATAAAAGTTCAAAAGATTTACTCTGAATTTGTTAATTACATTTTCAACAAACATCCTCTTGAAAATTCAAGAGCAATGACTAATAAGATACGTTTTTATATTTATTACACTTCACATTTTAAAACATTAAAACAATATGTTACAGATTTTCAAATAGATAATGCATTTAATTATAAAATCTTTCCTGAATATCTTGAAAATAGCGAAGAAAAATTGTTAGAGTTTTTCACAACTGGGCAACATTTTGCTGATGTATATGCTGAAACTAATGCAACAAGTTCTAGTGTTTATTCCATTCTTTATATTACATTATTTAAATTTGTAGAAGAAGATAAATATATAATAAAAAAATGTAAGAACTGTGGTAAATACTTTATAACAGATAATCCTCGCATTAATTATTGTAATAATTTGTTCAAAGGCAACCAAACTTGCAGGGATATTGGGAATCAAATTGCTCAGAGAATTAAACAGGAAAACGAAATTATTTATGGCAAATATCGTAAGATATATGCAAAAAAATCAATGCTAGTAAAACGTAATCCTGATATAGAAGTTTATAAAAAAGATTATGAGAAATGGAAAAAGGAAGCTAAAGAATTTATGGACGCCATTAGAAGTGAAAAGAAAACTTATGAAGAATTTGATAAATGGCTAGAAGAAAACAAATAAAGGAAAAGTTTTTGCTTTTCCTTTATCGATCAAGTATCTCCTTACTTAATAACTTTATGGTTCCTATTTGCCTTTCAAACATTTTATCCCAAATATCTAAACATTCACTTGCTAATTTTTTCATTTCAAGTTCATTTTTCCCTTCTGTCTCATCATATAATGCTACAACAAGTTTGGATAATTCGTCTCCATAAAAATATATATTTTCTTGATTATATTCCTCATCTACAAATGATTTTAATACTCCTAAAATTATTTGTGAAAAATCTATTATTGATAATGCATTCTCTTCTATATAATTTATTAAAGCATGTATAGATTTTCTTCCAGAATTGCTTTTTGTAATTTCAATTAAAAATTCTTTGTCTCTTTTTAAATCAATATCTTTATCATAAAAAATTCTACTAATGAAATTTTCTAAATTACAATTATTATTATTAAAATTTAATATTACTTCTTTACATTTTTCATTATATTCCGTTGTATTAAAATAATTTTCTATCATTCTTATTATTTCTTGTTGTTGAATTTCATCCATGCTTTGTATATTTTTCATTATATCAACATACTCATTATTAACAATATACATTTCTGCAACACAGAGTGCTCCTATCTTTTTTAATTCTTTGTTATCTGAATAATATAAGTTTTTAATTATTTCTAATACTTCACCTCTATTTTTTTCTTCCTTGTACATTGCAAATAATAATCTTCTAGACTCCCAGAAACTCAAAAATCTATCATCTTGTTTATATAATTCAAGAATAATTGGTGAAGCCCATTCTTTGTCAATATAGAAAGAAGTATATAAACAATATAAACTTGCAAATCTAACCACTGGATTTTCATCTTGTGATAGCTTTTTAATTGTTTCTTGGAATTGTTTAAACAATTCTTTTCTATTATATAATAAATGTGAAATTGTTCTTGCACTTGAACCCCTTACACAATTAAGGGCATTACTTTGAAGCATTTCAATACTTTTGATTTCTTTATCTTTGTCATCAGTAACATTTGGTTGCCCTAATATTGGGTCTTTATGATTAGTTGCTATAAATTTTAGTATTTCCAAAGTTTTATTTGACCAGTTAGTATCTTTCTTTTTTTCAAGAATCCAACAAATACTCTGTGCTCTATAAGTTAAATTATCACAAGGAAATTTTTCAAATAATTCTTCAAATAGCATAATTGGGATATCATCTAATTTTTCACTCGTTTGAAGTCCACTATAAAGAGCATCTATAAATTCATTTAGTATTATTGTACTATTACTTAATACTAATTTTATCATTCTCTTTGGTTCATTTGAAACTGTATGACTAAAGCTAGTAGCAAATTCTCTTAGATTACTTTCTATGAATCCACCTTCAACTTCTTTCCAATTATGATTTTCTTTTTCTCTTAATTTTTCATTTGATAGTAGTTTTATCCATTGCTTATCGCTTAATTTCTTTTTTGCTATTGGCGACCAAACAGATCCGCTATGCCCATCTGAATATTTATAGTAATTACTACCATTCTTAAATCTTCTTTGTAATATATTATACAAATCCTTCGTTTTTATGTTTAATCTTTCTTCAGGTAAAAAAGGAATTAACTCTACTTGTAAATTTCCCCACCAGTCCCATGGCATTTTGCTACAAATATAATTCATTTTATATTCTCTTACTCTTTTATACATTTTAACAGAGTCTTTTTCATAAAAGTAATATATTTTATTTTCTATCTTTTCGAAGTATTTTTTATCACAGAATTTTAAATGTTTTTTTAATACTCTCTTTGTAATTAGTAATTCATCACCATTACCACTACTGATATCAAAAATGTTTTTTTCAAAATCCTCACATAAATAATCTATAATTTTGTCACTATAATTATTATCCAGTTTTTCAAATCCTTCTAATATAAATTCATTGAATATAGGATAACCTTTTCCCATATATTTTTCATATATATTCCAAAACTTTTCTGGTAATCTTTTTATCAAATTATTATTTGCTTTTTTAATAATATTTACAGCCGTTCTTTCAATACCTAAACTAAATTTATGTCTTCCACTCCATTCTCCCCAATATACATCTGTATCTTGTGGGATACTAGGTAACAACATATTTATAATTTCTTCATCTTTTTCAATTATAATTTCAGATTCTTCACTTACCAACTCTTCTTCATATTTATATAATCTTTTATTTTTATTATTTATATTATAGTCTAACCAAAATTTTATAAGTTTTATTGCTCTCATTTCATTGCTTTTGAATAATGATTTAAAATCAATGTAATCTTCACTTAATTCTGGATATTTTTCATATATTTTCATCCTCAATTCAAATATTTCATCTATTTCAGAGTTCACATCAAAGCTAAAACACCTGTATATTTTCTTATCGTATTCTTCTTTTTTGAATAAATGTCTCCCTATAAAATTCGATACCTCAGTATCATATTTATCAGATACACTTTTTAGTAAATTAATACAAAAATCTGTCTTAGACTCATCCTCAATCCAATTATCTAAAATTCCATTCTTTAAAAGTACTTTTATATATTGAAAGTTTGACTGAATAACATTATTAATAATATATTTCCCATATTTTTCATCATTGTAAAATTCCAATATAAATTTTTCAATTTCACTATCAATAATTTCAATTTGCCCAAGTACTTCAAAAAATACATGTTTTATATAAAATCTAATGCTTTCTGAACCTAAAAGTCTTTTCCCCACATTTATAAAGTCTTCAGTACCTATATCAAGTAAGTCTTCAAGGAACATTTGAATTTGATATCTTCTTGATGGTGTTTGTTGTTCTATGTTCCCAACAATTTCTTCTATTGTCTTATTTTCCTGATACATATTAATCATTTCTACTTCTAGAAAATAATCTAATATTCTCTGGTGTGTAAAAGACACTGTTTGATCTTCAACAAATAAAAAACCATTAGATGAAAGATATTTTAATGCATTCTCATCTACATTTAATATTTTCTTGATTATGCTTATTCTTGACATATTATACATTTTTTTGACAATTTCATTTATACATTGTTTTATTAAAATATTATCAATTTTAACATCACTAGATTTTCTTAATAACTGTTCCCACCATTCTTCTATTAATTTATTAGTAGTGTAACAATTATCATAACTTTTACTTTTATCTAAGTGTGTCCATATAAACAAGTTGCTTGGTATTTCTAATAATTCATTTAATTTTTTACTGTTATACTCATATTGCTTACCAACTACTTGCTTTACCAATTCTTTTGAAAATTTGTCAACTTGAATTTTATTCCATGTTTTTTCCTTATCTTTAAATAATGACCTAATATTATTATCATAATTTAAATCATATGATCTACACACAAGAATAATCGATATATTATTTTTTCTCTTAATGTTTATATTTTCAATCTCTTCAATAAGTTCTCTGCAAACAAATAAGGCATCTATAGAATTAGCTTGAGTCCATCTTAATGCATCTAGCTGATCTAATATTATAACTGCATTTCTATTTTTAGAAATACTATCTAGACAATAGCTTATTGAAGTAGGTAAGCCTAAATGTTTTCCCCATTCTTTTGTATTTATTTCCGGAACTCTTTTGTCTAATTTTATAGCTATATATGGTATATTATTACTTTTACATTCTTCCACTATAAGTTGCACAACACCACTTTTTCCATATCCAGCTTTACCATTAATAATTATCGATCCACCTTCATCAATTATTTTTTTACATTGTATGTATTCTTCTCTTTCAACTATTTCATTGTTAATTGGAATAAAAAATGAATCATATTCTCTATTTAATTTATCGATTGTAGGTGCAATTTTATCATCAAAAGCTAAATTGCTTAATTTTATATTTTTTTCATTAATGTATTGTTTTATTTCTACTAAGTCTATAGTTCTCCCCCAAATGTCATTATTAACTATAAAATCTAGTAACATATTGTATACACTATCTGCATCACCACAAAATAAATATTTAATTTTTGTCATTATAATATTTTTTAATTCTGCATCTGGAACTTGACGATAATATGTCCTTTTTAAATAATCTAATGATTTTATCTGATCTATTTCTTTAGTAATATCTAGCTCCATGCCTTTACAATAATCAAAATAAAACTTTTTTGTTTCTTCATTTGTTTTTAAAATTTGATTGTTATAAAAATCTTTTGCATCTCCTGAGGAATTTTTAGCCATACTTATAAGATCTTCTAATAGTACAAAAGAAATAGGAGAAACTATACTAACAGAATTCTTAGTATCTCTTTCAAGTTGAAATTTCCATGTTTTTAATATGTTATATTTGTTTATTGATGATAATGTCCATTTGTCCTTGTTAAAATTTCTACCTTTACATTGTTGTCCTTCTCTTGTTCCATCTTTATTTGTAATCCAAATGTCAATGCCATTTTCATCATCTCCAGTTGCCTCTATTATTACACTATATATTTCTTCATCTATAACTCTTAAAAGTTGTAATATAAAGTAGTTTGTTTCATATTTATTTCCTGCTTTATCAGTTCTTCCTCCTCTTTGATATGCCATAAGTACTCCTCCTCGTATTTTGTCAAATCATATCACATTTTTTATAAAAAATCCAGTAATTCCCAGATGTTGATTACTTTGGTATTACTCATTTTGTATAACTATAAAAAAATTTAAGTTTCTTTTTGAAAACTATTGCAATTTGTTAACTATTATTGTATAATTTATTTGTTAACAATTGAATTAAATACTCCTCCCACCCATAGGTATGCTCGAAAGGAGGTGAAAAGAGTAATGGCTGGGAGTATAGAAAAAAGAGGCAAAAATAGTTACAGGCTAATAGTATCTGAAGGATATGACTTACATGGAAAACCATTAATACATAGAAAGACTGTACACGGAACAAAGAAAGAAGCTGAAGTAGAACTTGCAAAATTTGTTACTGAGGTACAAAATGGTTTAGTTATAGATGGTAAAGCCTTAAGATTTTCTGAATTCGTTGAAATATGGAAAAGAGATTATGGTTCAAAAGAACTAGCTCCATCAACATATAAACGATATTGTAGAATGTTAGAAACAAGACTTCTGCCCTACTTCGGACGTTTTTACATTAACAAGATCAAACCAACTGACATTATGAAATTCTATGATTTACTTGAAAAAGATACTCAATTAGTTAGAAAACAAGGCAACAATGGTGCAAAAACTAAGAAACCTTTATCTGGTAAAACTATTTTAGAACATCACAGATTATTAAGAGCAATGTTACACAAAGCAGTTTACTGGCAATTAATAGTTACAAATCCTGCCGAACGTGTGCAACCACCTAAAGCAAGAAAACCAAAAAGAAAATCTTATGATGATGAGCAAACTAAAATATTGTTAGAAAATTTAGAGCAACTTTCTGTAGAAGATACAAAATATAAAGTTGCAATCATCTTAACAGTTTTTACTGGTGTTCGTTTAGGTGAATTGATGGGACTTGAATGGCAAGACATTGATTTTAAAAATGGAATAATCTGTATAAATCGTTCTAGTCAGTATTTAGCTGATTTAGGAGTTTTCACAAAAGTACCTAAAACAGAAAGTTCTATAAGAGAGATTGCAATACCCGAATTTATCGTTTCTCTGCTTGAAGAATATAAGTTATGGTATGACAATCAAAAATCGTTTTACGGCGAATTATGGACCAATTCTGATAGGTTATTTGTACAAGTTGATGGCAAACCTATGCATCCATCAACAATCAGTAAATGGTTTGTAAAATTTGTTGCACAAATTGGCTTACCTGTAATTAATTTTCACGGATTAAGACACACTAATGCAAGTTTACTAGTTGCACAAAATATTGATATAGCAGTTATTTCTGCAAGATTAGGTCATGCACAAATAAGTACAACACTTGATTTTTATGTGCATCCACTACTATCACATAACAGAAAAGCTGGATATGCACTAGAAAACTTACTATTGCCAACAAGGTCTTAATTTGAACTTTTTTCTAATTTTCACATAAGGCATAAAAGCCGTTACAGTTTTCACGATATAAAAATAAAAGGCAACTAAATATCATTTTAGATTTCCCATTGCCTTTTATAATTTTTTAAATTATGTATAAAATTTTAATGATTTTTTATTAAAATTTAAATAGTTTGAGGTGATTATCTTTCCCAACTTTTTCCCAAATCGACATAATAATGCTTAATTTTAGCGTTATCGTAAACTATTTGAGAACAATAAAGAATCACTAAAACTGTTATGGTTCTAGTGACTAAGCTTTGGTTGCGGGGGTAAGACTCGAACTTACGACCTTCGGGTTATGAGAAACGAAATACATTTTTCATTTTTTCATTATGTTTTACTAAGTGCTATTCTATAAAATAAAAGTATAATGTTCTTTTAATCATTTATTAATAATTCTATTATTTTTTAGATTTTTATGGATATTTTTACGAGTATAATATTAATTATTATTTATTAATTATTATCTATTATAAATTTAGCCAAATTATGTATTTTTTCATAATATGTTTTTTTATTATTTTTATTCATTTAACCTTCAATTCTGTAATTTTTTTGTATTCTTATTTTTAATTATCTTAACTGCTTTATTTATTTTATATGATTTTTTTATAATTAACAAGATTTTCTTTTAAACTCTATATCATCAATTTTCATAGCATATTCTCTCCCTATTTTTGTTAATCCTATTGTATCTCCCAAGAATATATTAGTCATATAGCACTTAAACCATGCACTGATTTAGTATTTTTATGTTTTGTATAGTTATTTTATAGATTGTCATATAATATTTTTAATATGCAAAAAATAATTTAAAATTACTAGTATCTTGCCAAAAAGTAATATATAATAAATTAAAGTTTTGCTTTAATTTAAAACAATAAGTAATGTTATAAATCTTATAAAACTGGAGGCAATATGCTAAAAATATATAATATAAAAGAAAAACAAAAGTTTTTAAGAGAAGTTTCTATACTTACCCAAAAAGAATGGAAAAAAAGCGAGGATTTAAGAAGTTATATCTAAAAACAGATTTAATTAACTATTATGAAAAATTTGGTGCAATATTTTTAGATACTTTAAATAACAGTGAAAAATTGTATTATTTTAATTTATAGGAGGTCAATATGGACAAATTTAAAGAAATAAGACCAATAGTTTTAGGTCTTGCTATCAAAAACAATAAGATACTAGTTTCAGAAGGCTATGACAAAGTAAAAGATGAAACATTTTACAGATGTTTAGGCGGAGGTATTGAATTCTTAGAAAAGAGCGAAGAAGCTCTAAAACGTGAATTTTTGGAAGAAATTAATATTAATATTACAGTTAAAGATTTTTTAGGCATATCTGAAAACATATTTACATGTCAAGGAAAAAAAGCTCATGAATTAATTTTATTTTACTCAATTGAAATATCTGATAAAAATTACCACGAAGAATATAAAGTAATAGATGATCATGGTGAGACTATTGCTAAATGGATAGATATTGAGGAATTTAAAAACAAAAATAAAATTTTATACCCAGAGGAAATTTTTAAATATATCTAAAATATCACATTTTGCAAATTAATAATCCTTATTTTACATTTTATAAATCTATTCTTAATAAATATTTACTTTTGTTGTTTTTATATGTATAATTTTCACTAAAGGAGGTTTTTTATGAAGTTAAAAGATAAAATTGCCATTGTTACTGGCGGAGCTATGGGAAATGGTTTAGGAATTGTAAAAATATTTTTAAAACATGGTGCGAAAGTATCTATTTTTGATTATTCAGAGAAATTGCAAAACACAGTAGACACCTTAAAATCTGAAGGTTATGATGTTGATGGATACTCAGTTGATATCCGCGATAGCGGACAAATTAAAAATGCAATTGATAAAATTATTGCAAAGTATAATAAAATTGATATCTTAGTTAATAATGCTGGTGTCGCAAAGCTAACACCGTTTTTAGAAACTCCAGATGAAATAAGAGATTTTCATTTTGATATTAACATTAAAGGTACATGGAATGTGTCAAAAGCAGTTGTTCCATATATGTCAAGTGGAAGTTCAATTGTTAATTTATCTTCTGTTACTGGAACTATGGTAGCAGATACAGGTGAAGTTGCATATGCTACAACTAAAGCTGCAGTTTTAGGTTTTACAAAAGGACTTGCTGCTGAAGTAGTTGATAAAGGAATTCGCGTAAATGCTATTCTCCCAGGATATATTATGACTCCTATGGTTGAAGGAATTGCAAAAGATTCAAATAAAGATAATCCAAATTCAGTAGTTGACGGAATTGCAAAAGGTATACCTATGAAAAGACTTGGTACAATAGAAGAATTAGGTGAATTTGCTGCATTTCTAGCAAGTGATGAAGCATCTTATTTGACTGGACAAGGTTATGTAATAGATGGAGGTTCAACATTACCTGAAACTATGAGTGTTGGTGTATAAAATAAAAAAGTATAAGAGTTATTTTGAAATGCATCCCATTTAGTAAACATAGAAAAAAGTATCTATGCCAAACTACTAAATAGATATATACTTCAATTTCTCTTATACTTTTTTAACATACTATAATATGTCATATTAAAATTCCATTACATTCATTCCCTGCCATTTGTTTTTTTCTTTCAATATCTTTTCTATTCCATTTAATACCCATTTTTTATGTAAATTCCATCCTGGTGCAACTAGCAAGTCTTTTGGTGCATCTCCTGAAATTCTATGTATAATAATATCACCTCGTAAATGTGTAATTATATACTCAAGTTTTTCTAAATAATATTCTAGTGATATAGGCACATATTCTCCTAATTCATACATTTTTGCTAATTTTGTATTTTTCACTACATAAGTTGAATGAATTTTTATTCCTTGTACATCATGATTATTTATAAATTTCACAGTATTTGCTATATCTTCTTGCGTTTCCATTGGAAGTCCTACCATAATATGTGCTACAACATCAATATTATACCTTCGCAAAATTTTAACCGCTTCACTAAATTGTTCACTTGTGTAGCATCTATTTATTATATCACCTATTCTATTATTTGATGTTTGCAAACCTAATTCCACACAAACATAATATTTATTTGAATATTCATTAATTAGTTTTGCAATGTCTTTGTTTATGCAATCTGGTCTTGTCGCAATTTCTATTCCAACTATTCTATCATCTACTAAGGCTGCATTATATTTTTTTCTTAAAATTTCTATTGTATCATATGTATTTGTAAAATTTTGAAAATAAACTATAAACTTATTTGCTCTTTTTGATTTATAGCTTTCAAAGTATTTTTTCACTTGGGTTGTAATATCTTTTTCGCTATCCTTTATTAGTTCTCCTGAACCACATTCACTACAAAAAATGCATCCACTCTTACTTAATGTGCCATCCCTATTTGGACATGAAAAATGACCATCTACACATATTTTTAAAGTTCTTTCTCCAAATTTTTCTATTAAATATTTATTTAAATGTCTGTACCTCTCTCTTTCCAAACCTCTCCCCCTATTTGTATTTAATAACCTATAATTCAATTATACCAAAATTATCACAGTATTTTTATTTTTCTCTACATTATTATATCACTAATACTTATTTAAAAATTATTGACAAATTATACTTTATTTTTTATATTATATCATTACGTTATAAACAAATCTATAAATTAATTTATTCAAAAACAGAATATTTATTTAAATTCATCATATAATATACTATAGTAACTTAATTTTATAAAATATGTTGACAAAACACATATATAAGTTGTATAATTAATTTCGTCAATACATCGCGGGGTGGAGCAGTTGGCAGCTCGTTGGGCTCATAACCCAAAGGTCGGAGGTTCGAGTCCTCCCCCCGCAACCAATTCCAGAGGCTTTAGCCTCTTTTTTTTATTTTAAAATATTTTATATTATTTTATAAAATGCCCTAATATCAAGCATTTTATCTAAAAATAATTTTACTTAATTTATTTTATTTTTTATTATTTTTTATGATTTGTTACCAAAGGTGCTACCAAAAAATATTTTTTATAGCTAATGGTAGCACCTATATGCTACCATTAGTGTTTTCAAGTGTTACAGCAATTATTTCTATAAAAAAATTATCTTTCATAAGAATCTTTATCTTCTTTATTCATATTTTCAATAAGATTTAATGGCTCATCTAAGCTTAATATATTTGCATTTGAATTATCAATTAAATTTTGTTCCATATAATATTCATTTACTTTTTCAAGTTCATTTCTTTTATATTTATCAAATACAGAAGTATAAGCATTTAATGTAACTGATACATCAGTATGTCCCATTAATTTTTGTAATACTACTGGACTCATTCCTGCTTCTATTGCTCTTGTTGCGTATGTATGTCTTAGACTATGTGTAGAAAAGTGTGGAATATCTAATTCATTTAATATTTTATTTAAAGACCAATTTAAAGTACTTATTCTTGCATAATGCACAATAGGTGGTTTAAATAATAAATGTTCATCATTGTTTGGCATATCCTTTGAAATTTTCAACTGCTCTATAATAAAAGGTTCTAATACTTTTGGAATTGGTAATATTCTATTTCCAGCCTTAGTTTTAGGTGAATCGCTCATAACAATTGTTCCATCTGCTAGTTTTGTTAATGTTTTATTTACATTAATTAAATGATGAGCTAAATCAATATCTCCACTATTTAAAGCTAATACTTCTCCTATACGAAATCCCATAAGTAATTGCATTAAGAAAGCATTTCTATAAGGAATATCTTTTACACTATGTTCTAATAAATAATTAATAAATTTTGATTCCTCATCAACGGTCATAGCCCTTACATCTTTATCTTTTTTTACACTCTTAGGTCTTATTACTTCTATCATAGGATTTTTACTAATATAACCTTTATTAAAAGCATATTTAAAAGCTTGTCCGAATTGCTCACTAAACTTTTTGATTGAAGAATTACTATATGTTTTAGACATTTCATTTAGAAAAGCTTGTATTTCTTCCGATTTAATATCTTCAATATTTCTAAAACAAAATGGTGCTTTTTTTATTACATTAAGACTTCTTTTAACTCTATCATATTGTGCCTGAGATATTAAATTAGCATTTTTCTTATTATCTAAATTTGTAAGCATTAAATCAAATAAAGGAATACCATTGTTTTTAATGTAAATTGGATTTTCTCTACGATAATTTAATTGTTTTAAAAATTCTTCAGCATCTTCTTTTGATTCAAATGTTTTTGTTTTTTTTACATTTCTATCTTTCATTACATCATATTCCCAATATCGAGCCATCCATTTTTTACGATCATTTCTAAAATATATTGAACCACTTCCGGAGTTTATATTATTAGCCACACTTTATATCCTCCTTTCCATTTTCCAAAGCAAATATGATAACCAACAAATTTGTTTTGGTTTAGTAAAAGTTATTGCTGGAAAATCTTTTCTTCTAAATAAATCATTTGCATTATTTTGGTTCATTCCTAAATCAGTTGCAACATCTTTTACTTTCATATTGGCAAATGGATTGATATTATATTTTTCAATCAATAAAACAATTAATTTATTTTTATCAATTTCATTGCTATTTTTGTTGATGGAATCATTTAACAAATCAATATTCCTAATTAATTGCTCTTTTGAATTTTCTAAATTATCTTCTATGCTCATCATCTCCTTTATCAAATTTATAGGTTGTACCTGTTTTTTCTAAAATCTCATAAGGTATTTCTTGTTCTTTTATTTTTTCTTTTTCTCTTTCTTTAATTCTATTTTCAATTACAACTCTATCTTTATCTTTTAATCTATTTAAATGTTTTTCTTCCCAATTTCTTGCATAAATTTGTATTTCCTTATCTTCTAATTGTTCCTCTTTAGGTTGTCTTTCATTAATTTGTCTTAAGTCATCTAAAATAGAATCTTCTCTTTTTTGGTCTGTATAGTGCTTATATAATCTTTCTTTAATATCCCAACCTTGAATAATATAAGTTCCGTTATCATAGTTGTCCGTATCCATTCTTTCATATCTACCAACACCTAATGAAAGTGTTCCACCTAGAGTATTTCCTATAATTTGACATAGCCTTGCCCAGCCATATTCATCATCACTATCAGGACTTCTATATTGTTTTAAATCACAGTATGCTAATACAGACTCTACAAACTCACGATAGCCATTCCAATGCAGATAAACACCTAAGTTTTTTGCATTGTTACTAATTACAGCTCTATCTCCCATAGTTAAACCTCTCTTTCTTTTTTTCTGATAAAGTATAATCTTTTTCCATATCCTCAAAATCTTTTTCAGAATATTCTGTAAATAAACTTTTTTCCATATCTTCAAAAAATTGATTTAATTCACTTATTTTTTGTTGTATATTTTTATTTATTTTTTTCATATACTTAAATCTTCACCTTCTTTATTTTCAAAATTTCTTTTACTCATTCCAATATTTAATGATTTAAAATTATTTTGGTCTATAAATTCTTTTTCTGCACCTTCAATTATTTCTGATTTATCTTTTGTAATCATATAAGCAATACAATCTGAAGCATATCCTAAATTAACAAGTTCTTTTGCCCTTTCAAAAAAAGGTTTATCTGTTGTTGCTAAAAATGCTCTTATAGAACCTGTATTTACACATCTATTTTTTATATATCCACCAATTTGTTTATAACTCATATTAATAAATGTATTAGGTACTTCTTGAAATAACCTTATATTATTTGTTGCTGATGTTAATACTAGGCAAGAATAACTATCAGAGTGTTTTACATCATACATTAATCTTGCCAGTTCATTTCTTGAATTGATAGTTTTTTGTAATAAAGGACTATCTTTAATTAATTCTTGTGTATTTAATGTGGGTAAATACTCAATTTTTATATAATTTTCTGCTTTTAATTTTCCTGTTCTATTATCTTGTTCAATCCAAGCATAAGTTCCATGATCGACTATAATATGACCTTTGAATCCCTTAACATTTTTAGATAATCTTTCTGTAATTATCATATCGTCTATACTTGCTTTTGCATTTCCAGATGGATGATTATGTTGTAAATAATATCCATTAGCTCCAAGTCGATACATTCTTCTATTTATATCTTCAAATCCTGTAGTATCTTTTAAATATGGTCTTTTAGTTTTTATTCTAAATATATTACAAGCATTAGGAAGTTTAGATGTAATAGATTCGTAGTTTATGACTGTATTATTTCTCATGTATATAATTCTAAAAGTTTCAAACCTAGGATTTCTAAATACTTGACAAGTTTTTAATAAATCATCACGAGATTCGATTTTTATATCTCTCAAATCCACATATCTTTTCATAGTCTTATCTTCATTAATGGCATTATAGATTGTCTTTATCTCTGCCATTTTTAGCCTCCTCACATAATTTTTGATAGATGTATTCAATTATTGAGTTATCTATATATTCTGTTTTTTCAATATTTGTAGCAATTTTTAAATCTTCATTAGAAAGTTTTAAATAATATTTAAGTACCAAAAATTGATATGAAACAAATATATATTTCTTTAAATATTCTAAAATCATCATTAGTTCTTTTTGATAAAATTCCATTTCTTGAATCTTATAATCTGTTGATGTTAAGAATGTTTGTTCATCTATTACGGAATCTTCTAAAAAGTCGTAATCTTCAAAATCACCAAGATTCAATTCATTACTTTCTGGTTTAATTTTTCCACTCATTATTCTTTTCTTACGATATTTTATTAATTTATCTAAGTCTTTATAGTTTTTTAAATAAGCTCTAATTTTCTCTTTTGTTACAGTTATCGTTTGTTTTTTATACTCTGCAAACCAATTAGTTTTTTTATTTACATTTGTATGATTTTCACTATCTGTATAAGCCTTTTCTTGTAAGTCATCTCTTTTGTTAATATTTAATTGATTTTTTACTAAATCTGAAATATTGCCTTTTATCATTTCAGTAATAATTTCTTTTTTATTAAAATCCTTTTCATTAGTGTTATGAACATTATCAAAAAGAATTTCATCATCTGATATTTTCTTATAGTTGAAATTAAGGTTATCTTTTTTATTATCCAATTTTGTTTTATCCTTTCTCTGATATTGCAATATCAATTAATTTTTGCTAGCTTGATTATATGGTAGCATGGGAGAGAGGTATAAAAATTCGTTTATCTAATATTTTCTAATTTTTTAATATACTTTCTAATTCAAACTAAAAATTACTAAAAAATTAGTCTTTACAAATTTAGAAAGGTATTGAAATGAACGCAAAAAAAGAATGTGAAAAATAAATTTCACATTCAATAAATTCGATTATAAAATAGTTTATTTGATAGTATTTTAATTATTAAATATTTCTAAATATAAAGCATTTTCCTTTTTTAATGTATGATTTTCTTTTTCAGTTATTTTTAAGTTTTCAAACATTTCATCAGTAAATTCGATATCTTTTTTAGAAAAATAACATTTTCTAATTGAAGGTCTATATTGTCTATCTGTTCCTAAATATGAACCCATCATTAAATCATCTACACCATTACATACATTAATTATAATTTCTGCTACTTCTAATCTAGCATTGTTAGGTTTATAGTTTTCAAGTATTATAAAACAAGCATTGTTGTCAGATAACATATAGCCAGATGTATATATTTTATTATCTATTAAATCAATCATATTTACTTGTATGTAATTAGGAAATTCTCTTATTTCTAATTTGTATTTACCTTTACCAAATTTTCCTGTTCTATAATTATAAGCATTGAAATACATATATAAACAATCAGTTTTAAATGGATTTTTTATATCATCTTTATTTTTTATTTTATAGTCCATTTCAAACAATTCAGTAGAATAGACACCTAAAATCTCGCATAATTCTTTTATTATTTGAGCATTTGGTATCATTTCTCCACTTTCAAATCTCCCTATTGTTGTTCTACTAATATTTAATTTATTCGCAAGATTATCTTGACTTAATCCTTTGCTTTTTCTTAATTCCCTTAATTTGTTTCCAAATTCTTTACTATTAAAATCGGACATTTTTTCCTCCAATATAAACTTTAATATTAAAATATACTATTATTATAACATTTATTTCCAATCTTTTCAATGCTTGAAGTGATGTAATGCTTGATATACCAGCATTTTATTTGATTTATACTAATAAAAGTAGTATAATATATATATACCTATTTGTAGGTTTATATGTTCTTATCTTTTTATATAAGAATCCAAACCTAAGCTAAATGCTTAATGTTAATCAATACTTTTAGTAAATACTCCAAGCATCGTAGCCGCTTGGATTTTTGTATAGAATCCTCCACCTATGTTGGATTCCTAAAAATATTGATACATTGCAAATAGAGATTGATAGAAAGGAAACCGACATTATGAAAGATTTTGAATACGGTGGACGGAAGCCCTGGTTGCTAGATAAGGCAAATGGGGGAACTTAATTGTTCCCCACCTATTTTAAAATTTTTCCTTTTGTGGTATAATATATTTGATAATTATTTTAAACTTGCTACGAAAGTTTAAATAATTATATAGTTTTAAGAGAAATCTTAAAGCAGAAAAGCATGGTAATTTGTCGGATTCCCCATGCTTTTTCTTTTTTGTTTAATATATTGTAATTATGTGCAGAATTTGCACATTTTTTACTTTTTAGATAATTTTACAATAAAAACTTTATAAAATTTATTAATTTTTATTTTTCAACCTCTATAAATGTTCAATCTATGCACACTTTTGCACTTATTTTGCACATTTTATATTTTTGAATTGTTTACATAAATTAAGTATAATTGAATTAGTTTTAAAGGAAAGGTTGGAAAGAGTAATGGAGACTAGAGATCATAAAATTAGTCCAAGTGAAGTTTTACAAATTACAAATATACTTCATTCTTTAGGTTTAAATACTTCATATATTGGAACAAAATTAATTAACAAATCCATTCAATATACTATAAAAAACGATATTGAGTTCATTACTCTTGAAAAGATTTATTTATATTTACATTGTGAATATGGTTTTAACATTCATTCTATACGAAACAATATTAATTATGCTTTATCTAATAGGAATAAGAATCTATCTGTAAAAAATTTTGAAAAAGTTTTTGGATATGAATATTATGAGAGAAATTTTGAGCCTAAACTTTTTATTGAAGAAGTTAGTAGTGTAGTAAAAAATAAATGTTATTTATAAAATAAAATACACTCAAAAAATTAATGACTGTATTTCTTATATTCTAATTATTATAAACTTAATCATAAATGTAATTTATCTTATACTTTTATATTTCATTAATTATCTTATCTAACCTAGGAAAATCATTGAACGTGTAATAAAAAAATTTGGGTTTTCACAACCATTACTATTAATAATTAATATTAATGTTATCT
>ENA-ORTY01001122-ORTY01001122.1-human-gut-metagenome-genome-assembly--contig:-NODE-1122-length-31618-cov-35.105598_pt1 | contig 31618 bp, 26 predicted proteins | sample MGYA00241917_ERZ509198 | MGnify/ENA primary metagenome ERZ509198 (study PRJEB26280, sample SAMEA2338857) | human gut metagenome | biome: human gut; feature: human-associated habitat; material: faeces...
TTTTTCAAACTCCTTCGCAGACCGAACGCCTGTTCCATGCGTCTTCATGAGAGGAGTATGCCACAAGAGCAATCTCAAGAAAATTATCTTTTTGAGATATTAAGTGTTTACCAAAATCTCTTTGGGAGATATTATTGCACAGTTAGATCGCAAATCTCCCTATGTTCTCGTGGAGATTCTCTGACAATAAAAACTCAAAATCGAATACGACTATGGAAGGCAAAAAAGAATTAACGCAAGAAGAGTACGAAGCGATTAAAGACAGAGTTGAGGAACTTCATCTTAAGGGAAACAATATGTCTCCACTTGAATATGAAGAACTGAACGGAAAACTCGCGATAATGGCTTCAGTAGAATCAGGAGGAATTCCCGTACGATAATCAATAACACTCATCTGATGTCGCGTTAATTCGTAGCAACATCACAAACGAAGTGACTCATCGCGACATCAGATTTTCGACTTTAATAAAACACATCAACAATAAATGACTATGAAGACTATCGCTATTTTATTAGTCGCAGGAAGTATCGCTCAGGCTGACATAGTAACCATTTATAGTCCAGGCGCAGACGATTATAATCCAGTTAGTCCTCCTTCGTATGTTATATGTACTTCTTTTGATTTTACTCTTAACAACTCGACTTGGTTGACAACTTCTGAAACATTGACAGATTCAGTACTTTTGCAAAATCTTACCATTTACGGAAGACAAGTTGGTAAAGGTTTTCCTGGAGGTTTAGGTATTGCTATTTTTCAAAAAAATCAAACATCCACATGGGATTTTGTAGGCAAATCATCTTGGAATAATGCTCCTTATGGACCAGGAACTCTGGTAGGTTCAAATCCATTCGATTTTGAAGATCTTAAACTAAGTACTAATGTTACGTATACGGCAGTCTTCTATGGAAAGGACAGTACCTTCAACTATCTTAAAGCGGGAAGTACAATCACCAGCCTGAAAGGTACAACAAGTTCTACAATAGAATGGGCAGATACACCAATTGCGGCACCAGCTATTGGTGTTACGAGTACTAATTCGCATGAGAATATCTATAAGGAAAATGGAACTCCTTATGATGAAACAGATAAGGTTCTTATGCCTGGTTATGAGGATTATGGGATATATATATCAGGACTAGACCGTTTGACGCCAGTTATCTCATTTACACTCGAAACTCTACCTAACGTACCAGAACCGACTACATCATCACTCAGCCTCTTAGGTCTCGCAACTCTTATGATGCATCGTCGTAGAGTCTAATCAGTCAATCAAACATTCCTTCAAAGAAACAAGGTGAGATCTGTCTATAGGTCTCACTTTGTCCTATTTCATCATACCCATACCATCTACCGTATACCCTACCTCATTCCATACACTACCCCCATTAAATCAAAAGTGCGCCCCAGTTGACAGCCCCCCTATTCCTTCCCGGTATATACAAGGAGGCTTTCACATGAAGAAAGACTTCCCCAAATGCTCCAAAATTGTTTTCCTAAAAAATGAAAATATTTTTTTCTGCATTAGGAAATGTATCAATGGGAGAAATGAAGGGAGCCCGTCCCCCCGGCCCTAGGAAAAATGATTTTTTTCACCTGTTACTCCCTCCTTTCACTTACTTCTTCTATTGAATGAGACCGGATGAAGCCTGCTTTGTATGCTATGGAGTTCTTTTTAACTTTAAATTAATTTCTAGGGATTTAATTTAGAAAAGGAATATATTTTCCAGGGAAGAACCCGGATAATTCTTATCAATGATTCTGGAATTGTTTAGAATAAAACAGGAAAGAACGCCAGGAAGATCTTTTCACTTTCTGTGAAATCTTCACTGGAATATACGGATAGGGAAGCAGGAATTATTTTTAATGATATAAAAATAAGTACACTATGAAAACAATCGATTGAAAAAATAGAAGGAAAAAAGACATTTTTCAGTTCTAATTATTTAATAACGAATACATTAAAACATCAATAGATCTTATTCAATAGGGGTGCGGGGCGTGGCGGGAGGGGGAGTTGAGTTTCTTATCTGTTGCCTCCATCCCTCAATACTGGTGATTGAGGATTGGATGGAGCTTTTTCCTTTTATACAATGAAATCAGGAATGCCTTTTTGGAAAAGGAAGAGTCGAAAGACCTTCCTATGCCCTCCTCTTTTCCTCTATTGTATGAAACCGTATCCCAGATCTAATTCTAAATTGATTTCTACGGGAATTATTCAGGAAAGAAGGTAATTGGTAAGGGGAGACATTGAAAAATCCGTATAATCAATTCTGGGGATATTCAGAATAAAATAACCCGCGTATAGATGATTCTCCGTATACTACCATCTGCATTTCCTCAAACATGGATTCTCCAAGTGATCCTGTAAAATGGAATAATAGAGAGGAAAAAGGCTTATGAAAACGTGCTCAAAATTTACAAATATATTGCAATGAACAAGTTATGAAAAATATGGTCTCATACAATGTATATTAAAGATAAAGAGAGATTTTGCAAATGTATACCGCTATATTCCATGTATTGTTTCCCCGGAAATCCCATAGAATTCACAAGAACATGGAAACAGATAAGTTATAATAAAAATAATCTCACTCAGTATATGAATATAATGAATGGAGGAATTACCAAATGCATGATTATGTATGACCGGATTCCAGGACTTCCAAGATCAATCAGTTTTGTACGAAGGCACTTTTAATTAAAATAATGGAAGGCAATTAATCCTAAAATGATTCCTATGAAAATTGTTTAGGATATAGAGGAAAATGGGTGAAATTGTATTTTCAATATTTAATGTTCTTCATTAAAAAATAATTGATAGTAATATAGGCCAGATTCTTTATCAAAACCTCTCTTAATATAATTATTACTATTGCGTACTAAAACTTCAAAATTATCATCTAATCTAATTAGACCTCGCAATTTTCTCATTTGCTTTTTTAAAGCTTGTTTAGAAATATGAAAATCATCTGAAATTTCTATGTTATTATCATGCAAATATTTTGATTTATATGTATCAAATTTATCAACAAGACCGTATTCGGCTAGAACATCATTAGCATAATTATCTATACTAAAATTTATGTTATTTGCAAAAAATTCAAATGATTTGTTAATTAATTTTACCTGGTCAGATTTAGTAAATTTTTCGTCTTTTCCTATTTTTTTAGATATAAATGAATTAGAAATAGCTAAAATGTTTTTTGTATCTTGATATGAATCTTTTCTCGGAACAATATGAAGAAAATCATCTGTCCAGTATTTTGGACGTGTGTTTTTATTCGATGAATCCACAACCGCAATTAAAAATCCATCTTTTTCTTCTTGGTTAAATATTATACAACCTTTATCTAGTTTGTTTATATCGATTCCTTTTTCACTTTCTATAACAAAATCATTGTCATCTGATAGAAAAACACGTAAAAAAGTATTTCTATTTTCTGATTTGAAAATCCCAATAGCATTTACATATTTATTATTTAGCAGGCATTTCTTAAAATGAACTACATACAACTCTCCTCCTCTTATTTTAGAATGATTACTTTTTTCATATAAATACTTTGCAATATTTAAGGATTGATCATGGAATTTTTTTTTGTCAGAAAAAATATTTTTTGAAAATAGATACAATTCATTTAAGTTTATATCTATTTCATGACTGAATCGATAGAACTCATTCAAGTTAAAAGACGAAACAAAATAATGAACTAAAATATTTTGTAAATCTTTAGATATGAAAATGGGTGCTTTTGAAAATATACACCCTTCATTAGTAAATTTATTACCTACTTTGTGGATACTAATAGTAGATATTTCTGTTTCTATAAAATCTAGTTCCATATATTATTTTATCTTACTAGATACAAATGCATCATAGGCGGCTGATTTGAGACGATCGATATCAGACAGGAGATTCTTTTTCAACATATTTCTAGTTGTAAAATTTATGGAATCGGAAGGGGTTAAAGTAGAAATGTTAATTTCAAATTCTGCTGTCTCATTTTTTCCACTATTGAAATCAGGAAAACCAAAATTGACTCTAACTATCCCTTTATGGCCCCTGTATGAATATTTGAATGAAGAATCCATAGACCATAGTTTTAGGTCGGTATGATATTTTTTGTCTTGGATGAAAAATTTCTTATCTAATTCTTCTCCAGTTAATGCTAGTTTTTTAATTTTCTCCATCCATTTTATATCTGCTTGAGAAACAGTTTCCTCCGGTTGTATAGAAACATCCTTTATTGCTTCAAATTCTAAAAAATCACTAGAAATTTTACTTGTCAATTGGAAGAAAAAATCAAAACGCTCTCCATTTTTGAACTCGTTAAAAATTATTTTCCTTAATATAGCATCTTCAGGTATTACACCTCTGGACTTATAATTTTTTATTTGTTGTGATGTCGCAAATTCTGCAAGCAATTTAGTTTCAGGAGAAGTATGTTCTATGACCACGCGCCCTTTTGAATTTGTGTCTCTAATGAACTGAAAAGAGCCTGTAAATAAATTGGTTTGTTCGTACCATGCTTTATTTCGATCCATCCTCTTTAGCGTAAATTCTGCTTTTACATGGTTGGGATTATCTCCAACAATACTTAATTTCAATGGCCTTTCTAATTTACATGTTGGTAAATATCGTTTTAAATAATCGGCAATAATATTACCATCAATTTGACGAACATCTTGTGCAAAAATATTTGCATTATTTGTCCACTTGATATCTCGAGAAATTATTTTTTTGTTGTCTTCCTTCGAAGAAAAAGCATCCCTTATCAAATCAAATTCTTGAGGGCTTATCAATAACGTTTGAATCAAAGGAACAGTATATTCCTTATCAGAAGATAAAGTATATATTCCTCTTTTTTTCAATATTTTATGCAACTCTGATTCAGATATAAATTTTTGTTGTATAAATCCACGTAAATTCTCACCATAAGGAAGTACTGTCTTTATATCTTTATGCTCTGTTTTCATGCAATAAGAAGATCTAATGGATTAGTGTAATTTATTATTTTAACAGATTTAGTAAAAATATCGTCTTGGAATTGTTGTTTTGCTGTAGAAACGTACTCTTCATCATTAAGCCTATTGTAATCATGAAATCCGATTACTACTTTACCAGTAAGTTCTGTTGTGATATCTTTTGCAAGACCGATTAAGCGAATAAGACTATCTGATTCAAAATTATCTAAAATGCCTAAGAACAAGCTCGTTTCTCTACTTTTCTTGTTAGTGAGCTTTATCGGAATAATTGGTGAATTAAAATATTCAATTGGTAAAATTTTACCAACATTTTTCCTGTCTATAGGATTTATATTTAATCCTGTATTTGGGTAATAAAAATCATAGTCATAATTAGATTCATTTGCTTTTATATATAACATTAATTGCAATATGAATCCAGCTCTTTTGTTGTCTATTATATATAGAGATTTCTTTACTGTATTTGCATCTAATCTCATGGAACTAATCTTTTGTACCAGATCATCATCCTCTTCTGCAATATTGTTTAACCAAAAAAGAACGCCTACATCATTAGTCGAAGAGTATTCGAATTTTTCGTCTATATCGGTTTGTATTTTCGAGCCATCAAAACAATCTAAGGCGGAAACTAAATCATTCGTATATTCCCGAACAAGTCTATTTGGGCTATTTGGGTATTTGTTTGTACTATATTTTGATGATATTAATGCATGAACTAATTGCCCAGAAACAAGGGGGCTCATGTATGTATACATGTAATCAATACCATGTTCTATTCGTTCTTTTGTACCATTTTTAGCATGGTTTTCTTTATCAACACAAGGAATGTCTTTTCCCTTGCTTGCTGCACTCCAGCCAACAAGCGACAGTATTTGGTATACGACATCTTCCCCATATTCTCCTATCTTCTTTGACCATTCTCCCATATCTTCTAAGAATTTGAATTTTCAAACACACTATACTGTTTTAGAAACCAAGATGCAAAACATAATCGCTTTTTCCCCATTTTTTCCCCATACCCCTATAAACAAAAACCGCAATATATTCATTACGAACACATTGCGGCAGAAAATTGATGGCGGACAGGGAGGGATTCGAACCCTCGGTACCGGTTTGCGGTACACACACTTTCCAGGCGTGCTCATTCGACCACTCTGACACCTGCCCGTTGGAGATTGTGCTAGATAGGAAAGCAGGGATAGAATAACGGCAGAAGAGAGGTTTGGCAATCTTTTTTTCATCCGGAAGGAATTTTCCCGTTTTCCCCGAGTTTTTTCACGTTTCCGGCAGCTGCTCGAAGAGGATGAAAAGCGCCCCGGTAGCACGAGGAAGTCTTCAACGGGCATAAACAGCAACGAAGCGTATTTTGAGAATTTTTGAAAGGAACAAGGAAACGTTCTTCACAAAAATCCTCCATGAGGGCATGGCAGATTTCCTCCCGCCCTGCCCTGTTTTTCCCGCAGAGCAAATAAGAATTTTTCTCTTTCTCCACCTTTGCGGCTTCCGGGCAATCGGGCAAGGTTCAGGTAAGAACCTCTATTGATAAGCTTGCTTCCGTCCGGAAGCAAGAATTGATCATAAAACGTTTAGGAAGTTTCAAAAACGAGACAGGAAGAGAAGATTGACGGATTCCGGAAGCCCAAGGTTCCGGGAAAACGCGGCAGAAATGAGAACCCACGCTGTAAGGAGAGAAGGCGGGACATGCCGTTCACCGAGTATCATCATTTCCGCGGCTCCGCATTCCTCCCGTCCTCAAAAAAGGTCAAAGGCTTCCGGCATGTCCCGGAAAAGGCGTTTCCCGACCGCACTTCCCCCTTGACGGATGCCCCAAAGACGGGTTTGCTAGTCCTGCGCATGGGAGAGTCCTTTTACACACGCACCACGGAGGCCCCCTCCTCCGCCTTCGATTTGTCCCTCAGACCGCCCGCTTTCAGCGAGTTCTGCGGCCAGGAGAAGATTAAGGACCGCCTGATGCTGATGGTGGAAGCCGCCAGACAGCGCGACGACGTGCTGGACCATATCCTGTTGAGCGGCCCGCCGGGCCTGGGGAAGACGACGCTTGCCAATATTATCGCGAATGCCGTCGGCTGCCGCATTCATACGACTTCCGGCCCCCAGATTGAAAAGGCGGGAGACCTGGCCGGCGTGCTGACCAATCTGGAAAAGGGGGATATTCTGTTTATTGACGAGATCCACCGCCTGCACCCGGCCATTGAGGAGTATCTGTACCCGGCCATGGAGGATTTCCGGCTGGATATTATCATCGACCAGGGGCCGAACGCCCGCTCCATCCAGCTCAACCTGCCCAAGTTCACCCTGGTGGGGGCCACCACCCGCGCCGGGATGCTGACCAGCCCGTTGCGTTCCCGCTTCGGCCTGGTGAACCGGCTGGATTATTATACGCGGGAGGAGCTGTGCGCCATTATCGAACGATCCGCGGGGCTGCTGAACGTGCCCGTGGACCCGGAGGGCGCCCTGCAGATCGCGCTGCGCTCCCGCGGCACGCCCCGCGTGGCCAATTCCCTGCTGCGCTGGGTGCGGGATTACGCCCAGGTGCGCGGCGACGGCGTGATTACGGAGCAGTTGGCGCACGATGCCCTGACCATGATTGAGATTGACGACGACGGCCTGGACGAGATGGACAAGCGCCTGCTGGAAGCGATGATTTACAAGTTCAACGGCGGCCCGGTGGGCCTTTCCTCCCTGGCGGTGGCCGTAGGGGAGGACGCTTCCACGCTGGAGGACGTGCACGAGCCTTTCCTGATTATGCAGGGGTATATCAGCCGCACCCCCAGGGGGCGCGTGGCGATGCCCTCCGCCTATCTCAAGATGGGAGCCGCGCCGCCCGCCAACGGCCAGGGGTGGCTGTTGTAAGCCATTCATTTACGACATGAAAGGAGTCCTGCGTTTTATGCTGGTCATCAGGCCCTCTTTCTTTTAGACTGTTTCCACATAAAACGTCAGGACGTTTTCTGTTCATCATACGCCCAAAGCTATGGCCGCACATTCTGATATTCCCTTTAAAAGACTGCCCGTCAAGATTATCGGTACGGGTTCCTATGTTCCGGAACGCCGCCTGACCAATGCGGATCTGGAGAAGATGGTGGACACTTCCCACGAATGGATTATTGAACGCACGGGCATTGTGGAACGCCGCATCGCCGCCCCTGACGAGTACACTTCCCATATGGGGACGAAGGCCGCCCAGCGCGCTCTGGAATCCTGCGGGCTGAAGCCGGAGGATATTGACCTGATTATCGTCGCCACCATCACGCCGGATACGTTCACCCCTTCCACTTCCTGCTATATCCAGGATGCCCTTGGCGCCAAGAATGCCGCCGCCTTTGACATTTCCGCCGCCTGCTCCGGCTTCCTGTTCGCCATGAAGACCGCCGTCCAGTACATCGGCACCGGCCAGATGAAAACGGCGCTCATCATCGCCGCTGAAAAACTTTCCACCGTCGTCAACTGGGAGGACCGCAGCACCTGCGTCCTGTTCGGGGACGGCGCCGGGGCAGCCGTGCTCCAGGCTTCCACAGGGGAAGAGGGAGAAGGTTCCGTCCTTGCCACGGATATCGGTTCGGACGGCTCCCTGCATGACCTGCTCCAGATTCCGGGCGGCGGCTCCCGCTGCCCCACCACAGCGGAAAACGCCCATGAACGCCTGGCTACCCTGGCCATGCGCGGCAATGAGACCTTCCGCCATGCCGTCACGCGCATGAAGGCTTCCGCCGCCAGCGTCATTGAACGCGCCGGCCTCACGGCGGACGATATCCAGCTGATTATTCCCCACCAGGCCAATCTCCGCATCATTAACGCCGTAGCGCAGCGCCTTTCCATTCCTGAAGATAAGGTGTTCGTGAACATTGAGAAGTACGGCAACACGTCCGCGGCCGCCGTCGCCATCGCTTTTGACGAAGCGCGCCGTTCCGGCAGATTCGGCAAGGGAGACAACGTCGTCCTGGTCACATTCGGCGCCGGGCTTACCTGGTCCGCCGCCGTTATCCGCTGGTAATATTCTTTTTCACCCCCCCCTCCATCATCATGACCACTGAACCATACGGCAAAAAAAATCCGTTTCCCGCTCCCGTCCTCTCCGTCAGGCATATCACCGGGGAAGGCAGCCCCAAGGAAACCATCCACATTGAATACAGCCTGGACGGTTCCGGGATGAACTATATTGCCGGGGACGCCCTGGCCGTTATTCCCGCCAATGACCCCTCCCTGGCGGACGCCCTGATTGACAAGCTCGGCCTCAGCCCGGATTCCCAGGTTCCCACGCCCGAAGGGGAAACCGCAAGCCTGAAAGACGCCCTGGTTCACTGCTATGACATTACCAATGTCAACAAAGCCCTGCTGACCAAGTGGGCCGCCGCCTCCGGCAACCAGGAGCTGGACACGCTTCTGGCCGGGGATAAGGACGCCCTCAGCGATTTCCTGTGGGGCCGGGACGTGCTGGATCTGGCCACGGAATACCCCGCTTCCTTCGAATCCGCGGAGGCTTTCGTCGGCATCCTGAAAAAGATCATGCCGCGCCTTTATTCCATCGCCTCCAGCCCGAACGCCCATCCCGAACAGGTTCACCTGTGCGTGGGCGCGGTGCGCTATACGGCCCGTGACCGCAAGCGCGGCGGCGTTTGCTCCACCTATATGGCGGACCGCCTCCAGCCGGGCCATACGGCCAGGGTATTCGTACATACCAACAAGAATTTCCGCCTTCCGGAAGACGGGGACACCCCCATCATCATGGTGGGCCCCGGCACCGGCATCGCCCCTTTCCGGGCATTCTGGGAGGAACGCGCCGCTTCCGGCGCCAAGGGCGGCAACTGGCTGTTCTTCGGCAATCCGTACAGGGCCACCGACTTCTGTTATGAAGACGAGCTGAACCAGTTGACCGGCACCGGCAAACTGAAGTTGTCCGTGGCCTGGTCCCGAGACCAGGAAAAGAAGGTGTATGTGCAGCACCTCATGGTCCAGGAAGGCGAAGAGCTCTGGAAATGGCTGGAAGCCGGCGCCTGCTTCTACGTCTGCGGGGACGCCTCCCGCATGGCGAAGGATGTGGACAACGCCCTTCATGAAGTCATCCAGACCTGGGGCCATAAAACTCCGGAGGAAGCCGCAGCATATGTGGCGGATATGAAACAGCACCGCCGTTACCAGCGGGACGTGTACTAATTCAGGATCTCCCCCCTTGAACCTGTCACCGCGCCTTTCCATCTTTTCTGGAAAGGCGCTTTTTCTTTTTCCGGAGAAAACCCGCCACGCATCATCAATCCGGCTCCCCCTCCCGGCTTCCCTCATGACGGTTCCAGCTGTTTTCCCGTCAATGCCAGCCGGAACAGGCCACCTTCCCAGTCCGCACGCCGGCTTCTTTCGAGCCGGAGAAGCCATCTTCCGCCCCCCTCTCCATCAAAAACAACGCCGAACCGGGGAGAACCCGTCCGAGCAAAAGTTCCCCTCCTTCTTCAAGCGTTTCCTTACCCTTATTCCAAATCCTGCCGGGCGCCGCAAACGGCCCGTTTCACTTTCCTGAGCTTGAAAAAGAAAACCATGCAGAATAAATACAGCTTTTGCGGCAGGCAGTGGACGATACCCATCCATCCCGGCCGCCTCAACGCCCATCTCCGCCGAAAGGGATAACTCCACCAATTCTGCTGCCGGTCAATGCTGTCTATGATTTTTCTCCTCTCCTCCATTTCGGCAAGCAGTTCTTCCCGCGAACGAAAAACCGGAGCAAGGCCCTCCAGCAATTCCCCGCACAGTTCCAACCCCGCCTCCTTGCTTTTTTTCAACTGGCTTTTCATTTCCAGCTCCCTTTTTTCAAAGGCCGCCGCCGCCCGCATGTCGGCAAACCGGAACGCGCTGTTGACAGCGCAAATATTTTTAAGCGCAAACCGGTAATAATATAAGGATATGCCCGGCATTTCATAAATGTTGCCCTGAAGCCATGCGTGGAACCCCATCAAGTCGTCTTCAAAACTGGCCGTCATCCGCAGGGAGCTACCCCATTCGCAGGCGCTCTTCCTGATCATCATGCTTCCTCCGTAATGGGCGGAAGAAGAAAAAGCTCCCGCCTGAAGCGCAACAGCCGGCATTTCCCGCGGAGCAGCAGGAAAGGCCGGGAATTCAAACGCAATGCCCGGTTCCTCATAGACGCTGGTCATCTGGCTGACCACAGCCACGGCATCCGGGCGTTCCATCACTGCCCAGGCAAAAAGCCTGCATCTCCAGGGGAAGGAACAATCATCCCCATCCTGGCGGAGAATCCATTCATGGGAAGCCAGACCAACCGCCTGCCGGATATGAGGCCCGCGCCCCAGCGGCGTTTCATTCCGGTTTAAGATTACCCGGTACGGCCCCCTGTATTGAGCCGCCATTTCCTGCATGACGGCGAAGGTTCCGTCGGAAGAGCCGTCATCCGAAAGGATGATTTCAACCGGCCCTTCATAATCCTGCCCGAATACGCTCCGGATAGCATCCCTGATGCTGCTCTCCTCATTATGCCCGGTCAGGATAATGCTGATGGAAGGGAGTTCCGAAGGGTTCATGAAGAAAAAGCACGGAAAAGAAAGCGTCAACCATGAAGAGGACCATGTCCTTTTCTGTTTATTAATAAGGCGTCACGTTCATACCGGATTCCAAATCCGGGGTCAAGGGTTGATTTTTATGCCAAGGAACTTATGTTGCGCGGACGTTTTGTCATCAAGAATCTCCCCCTTGCGGGCAGGGAGCCCGAAGCCGGGAAAACAGGACAAAAGATTCTGCTTTCCCTTACTGCTCCCAACACACTCATTTTTTCATAAGCAATTATTTTTTAGAATCATAGAACTCTTAGAACCAGACCTGGCCGGAATACCTCCACACCCCACCGGTTCCATGAGGTCTTGGGACAATTCTCTGTCCATTCATGCTGAATCCGGAATTTCCCAATCGAATTTGGAATTCGCTATGACAGGTTCATTCGCGCGCTGATGAATCATGGGAGGAACGATGGATTCGCCCCCTGCCATTCACCGGTTGCAATGGTTACAGCCCCATCAGAATCATGTTCTCCATATCCTGATTCCCGTTCCACTCACGAAGCAGTTCATCATTCCCCTTACATGCAGAAACCGTTCTTCAGCATTATTATCCCGGCCTATAATCTGGAGAATTATATTGCTGCCGCCCTTCAGTCAGTACTGGTTCAAACATTTCAGGATTTTGAGATCATCATCGTGGATGACGGTTCTTCCGATGAGACCGTTTCCATCATCCAATCTTTTCATGACCCCAGAATTCGCCTGGTTTCCCAAGTTAACGGCGGCGTATCGCGAGCGCGAAACGCAGGGATGAAGAAGGCCGTGGGGGCTTACATCGCTTTCCTGGACGGAGACGATTACTGGTATCCCGAGCATCTGGAGCTGGCAGCCGATTTTTTCAACCGTCATCCGGAGATATTGGCCTATGCCAACCGCTACATGAGGGATGAACTGGAGGCCATCCCGCCGCGCCCTCCATCTTATCCCGAATCTATCCGGAGGCTGGGGATACGGGGAGTGCTTTTCATGCATCCCAGCAGCGTAATCCTGAATTCGTCTCTTGCGTCCCGGCTTCCCCCCTGGGAAGAAGCAATGCCCTATGGGGAAGACGGCCTGTACTGGACACGGTGCATGCGGGGGACAGGCCTGATCGGGCTGGGAGGCTCCGTCACCTCCATTTACAGGCAGAGAGCTTCTTCCGCCATGCATGACGAGCATTACCAGCATGTCTCCCTCCACTCACTCATTGCGCCTCTGCTGAATGAGCTTGAAGCCATGAAAAATCCCAAATGGCAATTTGCCGTCCATTATCTGGTCATCAGGGAATTGCATCCCAAAAGACTGTTATCGCTCAACGCAGAGGAGCGGATTTCCCTGACGGGCAGGATCAGGAAAATCATGCATCCATGCCTGAACCGGCCGTTTTTGGACTCCTATATGAAAGCGTGTTCCGCAAGGGCAGGCATGGAACAGTCATTTTCCGCGCTCATGGACAGAACCATGTTCTCCTGCAAATGGCTGGACCGCCTGGAAAGGATGGGCCGCTCCCTGTTTTTCCGGCTGCAAACCAATAACGGAATGGAGGGCAAACACCAAGATCCAGCCCGTTCACGCTCATGAATATCGTATACGCTACAGACGATAACGGCGCGCTGGGAACGGGCGTGAGCATTGTGTCCCTCATGGAGAATTTGCCGCCCGGCGTTCATGCCGATATTTATATCATGACTGGCGGGTTAAGCGGGGATAATACGGCCCGTTTCCATTCCCTGCAACAGGGCTACAATCTCCATTTGCACTTCATTGACATGAAGGATAAATATACGGATTTCCCCGTCGGTTCCAAATGGTCGGCGGCGACGTATTACCGTCTTGGCCTCGCAGGGGAACTTCCCGCCACGGTAGAACGCGCCCTTTACGTGGATATTGATACCATTTTCAACAGGGACATAAGCCCCATGTATGAATCCGAATTCGGAGATTGCCTCATTGCCGGCGTTTTCACCACGGAAGATTTATCCGAGGAGTCTTTTTCACGCTGGAAGAGAGAAATGAATCTGGACCGGGACTCCATTTACATCAATGCCGGCGTCATTCTTTACCATATCGGAAGAATACGTGAAGAATGTTTTGAATCCCAGGTTTTATCCTGGGCGAAAAACAATATTCACCGCCTTTCCTGGCAGGATCAGGATATTTTGAATGTATGCTATCAGCAGCGTATCTTGTTGCTTCACCCCATGTGGAACATTTGCGACGGGGCTATCTGGTCCATTCGCTGGGAAGGCGTAAAAAGCTTCAGAAATAATCCCCTAAAGCCGGCAGACCTGCTGGAAGCCGCCAGGCGGCCGGGCATTATCCATTACTGGGGCCATCCCAAACCCTGGCATCCCAACAGCATTCGCCAGGATTACGGATTGTTCTACAAGTATTGGAAGAAATCTCCGTGGAAAGATGACATCAGGGATTTCCAGAAGCAAAACGATCCCGGCCGGATGTTCATCTCCAAAATGAGATGCCTCCTGGGAAAGGGTAAACGGCTCTTACAAGGCAGGCATCAGTAGAAATACGGAAGAAGAGCCTTATTTTTCTGACACCCGGCCATTTACAAAACCGCCTTTTATGGGGAAATACCGGAGCCGGCTATTTTTTTAACAAGCCGGCTCAGCTTCATTCCTGAATTTTTCCGAATCCGGAAAGAACCGCCCGCATACTTCTTCAGAAACGTCTCAACGTTTTATGCCTGATGATTTTTCCGGAGTTTTATCAATAGTTAAAAAAATAATTTATTTATGAAAGTTGATACTATTAAGGGAAGTTCCTATGTCATGACCTGTACAAAAGCTTGTACTGTAAGCGCCATTTTCAATTCCGGAGAGACGTCCATGCTTATTCTGGAAGCAGAGAAAAAAGGGCAATACGGTTTTGCGGCTCCGACGGACGCCGTAGAAGTATCCGATGAAGAAGCCCTGATCACCCAGGTTTTCAAAACAGCCGTTCCAGGGTTGCCAGGCCAGAACGGCATCAGGCAAGGAGAAAATGCCGAATTAAAAAACCTGACGGCTGAGTCCGGGACTTTTGCGGGGGCCGTCAACGCCAACGGAGGCATCAACATCCCGCTTGCCGTGGGGGCGGCAACGGATACGTCAGCGGTCAACCGCCTGTACGCCGCCGGGCTGTCTGCCGTAACTGACGCTTTTTCCGTCAGGTGTTATCCGCTCCTGGCGGATTGCTCGTCTTCCAATGGGACGGTTTTCAAAACGGACAAGGAACCCAATTCCCTTTATTTCAATGTCCCTCCCAATTCCGCCTTTACCGTGAAATGCGGCCTCGTGACCAACGCGAGGCCCATGCACAATTATTCCAGCATCCGGGGGTGGGTGGCCCCGCTGCGGCTGCCGTCTGTCAGCACGAAATTCACGGCCAGGTTCGGCCAGATGACAACGGTTGCGCGCATGGGGCGGGACAGGGACGCGTTTACGCTGGTGCCGGATCAGGCGGCAGGCGGCTACAAGATTGGGGAGATTATCGATATTACGTTTGATCCTATCCGGGACGCGGACGCGGGGGGATACCGCATTCGTGTCCGGGAGATCTATTATTCCAATGCCGAACAGAAATGGAAGATGAAGACGACGCAGGCCTTCGCGCAGGAGACGTCTTCCAATAACGGTTATCCCGTCTGCGTGTACGCAGTGGTTTACGAGCAATACCAGGACGGAGGATATGATACTGAAGACAGGGGTGCGCTGTGGCTGCTGCATGGCGGGAATTCCTCCCGCAGCTGCGTCAAAATCGCCACGGTGAAGGGAGTCCATTGCTTTGAGAGTATTTATCCATTTTCCGGGTACTATCTTGATATGGAGAATACCAACAGCTGGGCGTTGTCCGGAGCTTTCCTTCCTGCGACGATGCACTTGCATTGCAATAACGTCAATCCGGCGTATTACGGTTTTTCCTCCATGGAGAGCAATATCATTGTCTCCGAGGCGGTGGAGGATTTTGTTGACCCGGAAGCCGAAACGACTACTGAAGATTGAGCATAAATGACGCAGCGTCCCCATTCCCGATGCCCAGCAACACCTCTGCGTCCCTATTCAGTTTTTTTCCGCCACGGCAACCGGGTTCCCGCCATCTCCAGCGCACGACGCACCATTCCGCGCATGCCCTGCGTACCGCAATACATTAAAAGAAGCGTCACACCTCCATAAGAAACGGCCATAAGGAAGGCGCATAAAAACCAGGAAAAGAAAGACGCGGAAGGCTGCAGAGGAACAAATTTCCAGATCCAGCCCATGAACACGGCCGAAATCAAAATCAGCGCCAGCTGGTAACCGAATTGGAACCAGTAATTCATCACATTTTTCCTGAATCCCCAGTTATACAGCATGAAAGGCTTCCATATGCCCACAATAAGTATCAGGCTGGAGATGCCCCCCAGCAAAACGCCGGGCAATCCCCATAAGTAACCTCCGATGATCGCCACGGAAATGTTGATCACGCTTTCCGCAAGAGGAGCCCATACATCCCAGAACAAACCGTAACCGTATAAAAACTGATCCACAACCCCCCGCGTAATGGTGATGAACAGCCTGATAACGAGCAGCAGCATGATTTCCCGGGGAAGGATATAGCCCGCTCCCAGCCAAAGCGTGATGAATGGCTCCAAAAGCTGGTAAAGGGGGAAACATACCGTCCCGGCAATCAGCATGCGCAGGGAAAACAATTCACTGAACACCTTGCGGATTTTTCCCACATTTCCCTCCGCAATCAAGTTGCCCACACTGGCTTCCGTACTGCCGAGCAGGTTATTGACCAGAAGGTGCAGTTTCTCCACAATGGTGGAATAGTTGCCGAAGTAGGCCGCCATCTGGAGGGAAACAAAGGCATATACCAGAAACGGCGTCACCTGGAACTGGAAAAAGCTTCCCAGCCGATGCATAAACAACTGCTTGGTGTATTTAGTGACTTCAGGATATTTTTTGAACAGCTCCTTCCCCAGGGCCACATTGCTCTTCAGCCAGGGATAGACCTGATTGATCTTCCAATTCAGGATGAAGGAATAAATAATGCCGAAGAACAGCTCTATCCCTATCCATAAATAATAGCTTCCCGTATACCATGCAGACAGCATCTGGCATATGATTTTGATGATGGATGCCGTCTGGAAATAAAACGCCACTACGTAATTCCTCTGGTCCGCTCCCAAAAGGGTCTGCCTGTAGTTGGCAAAATACCCGATCAGGGAAGAGGCCAGAAAGGAATAATAAGCAAAATAGATGATTCCATAGGAAAAACCTGTGGAAGGGAAAATAACCGGCAGGAAACAGGAAAGCGCTACTCCAGCCGCAATGATTATCCGCCCTATCCACCGGTACATGTATCCCAGCACGGAGATAATTTCATTAATCCTGGTCTCATCATGTTCAAAGATCGGCTTGTAAAGCACATACCCGATAGCCGTGCTTATACCAAGTTCCGCCAAATTGAGGAAATTCAGCAGACTCATTAATGTTCCCGTCAAACCGACAAAATCGGCACCCAGGCAATTCAAGAATATCTTTCTTGAAAAAAAGGAAATGAGAAGAATCAAAACATAAAAAATGAGATTGACCCTGGCATTCAACAGGCTTTTCTTTACGCGGGATTCTTCCATGTTATTTATTCCATCAACCTTATCCTTTCCCGGGAGAAGTTAAAAATATCTGTTTTATTAATAACCGGATTATTTATTCAACCGGCAATATACCAACGGCATATTGCGGCTATACGGGCACGGAAAGCGGTGCCAATCTAGCACAACATCCTGCCGCATCAATATCTTTTTATGAAGCCTCAGCCAACAGGCCTTCACAGGGGATAGAAACCTGGCAGAATCGCCTGTTCCCATGACGCCTCCTTATCGCTCACCGGATAAAAAACAAATTCCTCATTTTTACAGGTTCCATGGACCGGAACAGTTCCATAAAGTGTCCTTGTTTTATTTTTTCTTTTCATCTACATTACCGCCCGTGAGCAAGGGCAGGGTTCTCATCGTTACATATGTTTTTCCTCCGGAGGAAGGAGGCGTAGGCATGGCTGCCTATGAAATGGCCTGCAGCCTGAGCTCCCTGGACTGGGATATCCACGTCTTCACCCGCCCGCTGGATTCACCGGATGAGTCCTTCCGCTCCCACCAATACAGCCCTCTCACAACCCTGCCGAACACCCTGACGAAGGACAGTGCCCGTTTAAGGGAATACCTGGACGGGTTTCTGAAAGATTTCCGGCCGGATGTTATTATCTACCACTCCTGGGCGGACTGGTGCCGGGAAGAATTGCTGGACGCGGCACGGGATTCAGGCATTCCGTTTTTCCTCCGCTCCCATGGTGCAGCTACCAATTTCCGCTCTTTTTTCCGCTTCAATTACCCTCCTTTCTTCGGCCTGAAAAAATGGCTCTGCTCCTTTTTTCAAGTACGCAGGGATATCCTCAACGTATGCCGGAAATCACCGTTAAACCGTCTCGTTTTTCTCGATCCTTACGGGACACTGTTCAAGAGCTTTGATTATTACTGCGCATCCAGAAGCAAACTTGCCCATTACTCCTGCATTCCCAACACATTCCCGGCTCTGAAAAGAACCGCTCCTTTTTTCCGGGAAAAATACGGACTTTCCTCCGCCCCCGTTTTTACCTGCCCTGCCGGCGCCAGCATGAGGAAACGGCAGCTTCTCTTCATCCGCCATGTGAAACGCTCCCGTCTGCGGCATATCATTTTTCTTTTTCTGATTCCCCAGCACAATGCCTACGCGGAACAAATGGAACAAGCCATCGGGGATGACCCCAGATTCAGGATTCTCTACAGGCTCCCCCGTTTGGAAGTAGAAGCCGCCATTATGGAAAGCGATGCCGTTTTCCTTTACTCTTATCAGGAACAGCAGCCCCTCTCCATTCTGGAGGCGATGTCATGCGGCGTTCCCTGGTTCGCTCCGGACGCAGGAGCTCTTTCCACCCTGGAGGGGGGAATCGTCCTGAAAAACACTTCCCCCTCCGTGCTGGAAAAAGCCGTGGAATCGTTGACGGACGAAAAAACACGCAAACTACTGGGGAGTAAAGGCCGCCGGCAATGGGAAGCCTGTTTCGCCCCCGACGCAGTAAACCAGGAATGGGAGCAACTGCTTTTTTCCTCCATCCGCCCGGAAGGAAAGCCTCCGTTCGCGTCTTCCATCGTCCGGGAGCATTTACCCACCTGCTAACCTTGCCTCCTCTTTCCAATCCATGCCGATCAAACGCCTCCGTCCCGTATTAGCCATAGCAGCGGACCTCCCTCTGGGCCGGCTGCTGACGTCTTTCCGTAATAAGGACCGGCGTACGATTCCCTGGATTTTTTCCCTTTTTCATGCTCTGGAATCTCAGGAAGATTTTGACATCCACTGGATCACCCTCAGCAAAGCCGTTTCTGCCCCGGAAACCATCCGGATGCGCAACCAGACCATCCACATTCTTCCCCTGGGCAGCATGGGCAGGAATATCCTGACGGCCCATTTCCTGACCGTCCGGAGAATACGCAAGACCCTGAACGATATCCAGCCGGACCTCCTGCACGTATGGGGCGTGGAGCAGGCTTACGCTCTGGCGGGGATTGCCTTCCGGGGAAAGAAGCTCCTTTCCTACCAGGGAGCCCTCACCGCCTACTGCCAGCGCGCTCCGCAGGCCTTCCTCCTCCATATGCAGGCCCTCTGGGAACGGATGGCCGTCAAACATTATGATCTTATCACGTGCGAATCCCCCTGGGCGTGCGGCCGCGTTGCGGAAATTGCCCCCCATGCCCGTCTATCCTGCATGGAATACGGCGTGGAACCTTCCTTTTACCATCTTGCCAGAAAACCTTCCCCGGAACCTTCCTGCCTCTTTGCCGGAACCATTTACGAGTTGAAGGGCATTTCCTACCTGGTGGAGGCCTTTACGCATCCGTCCCTTTCCCATGTCCAGCTGTTCATTGCGGGCAACGGAGCCCTCAGGGAAAGGCTGGAAGCCCTGTCCACTCCCAATATCCACTGGCTGGGCAGCATTTCCCGCGCAGAACTTCAGCAGCACCTTTCCACGGCGTGGTTCCTGGTGCATCCCACCCTGGGGGATTGCTGCCCCAACATCGTGAAGGAGGCAAGAGTCATGGGCCTTCCGGTAATCACCACGGAAGAAGGCGGACAGACTCAATATGTTCAGGACGGCGTATCCGGCTATATTGTCCCTGTCCGCAACAGCGCCGCCGTCAGGGAAGCCGCGCAGAAACTTTCCGTCAGCCTGGATAAAGCCATGTCCATGGGAATGGAGCGGCATCAGGAATGCCGCCGCCTGCTGGACGTAAAGCAGACAGTAACCGGGTGCCTGTCACGTTATCATACCATGCTGTATCCACGCTGATGAAATTATTCCTTATCCATCTGCTTTCCGGGATAGGCCGCCTGCTGCTCAGGCTCAGGGGGGTGCGCACCGGAACAGGCATCATTCTTTCCGGATTTCCCCTCATTAAAAAATTCCCGGGAGCGTCCATCACCATCGGCAACGGAGTCACCATCCACTCCCTGACCCGGATGAATCCGGTACTTTCCCATCACACCTGCCTGGCCGCCCTTTCCAATCAGGCAAGCATCATTCTGGAGGACGGCTGCGGCATCAGCGGAGCCACCCTGGTCTGCGTCAACGGCATCCGCATCGGCCGCCACACGCTGATAGGAGCAGACGCGCTGATTCTGGACAACGACATGCACTATCCCCGGAGCGGCGCCAGGTGGGGATCAACCCTGGGACAGCCCGAACAGGGACAACCCATTTCCATCGGGGAAGGATGCTTCATCGGCGCCAGGGCCACCATCTTGAAAGGAGTCACCATCGGCTCCGGTTCCGTAGTCGCCGCAGGAGCCGTCGTCACCCGGGATGTGCCTCCCGGCTGCCTGGCCATCGGAAATCCCGCAGTAAATAAACCGCTCCCCGAACGTCTCAAACATCCCCGGGAAACACAAAAAGCCATCTGCCCTTGAGCATTTCCCCTGCCTGCCTCAGGGGGCTCCAAAGGCAGACTCTTTCATGACACCGCAAAATCCTACAATTTTATTACCCTCATCCCGGGAACATTGGATTGACATATCCCGATTCCTCGCGGCATGCCTGATTGTATGCGTCCACGCGCCGGCCTTCTCTTTCGCCAGCCTGTTCCAGCTTCCGGTTTTCAACGGCCGCGTGGCATTTTTCCTGATTCTGGCAGGCTATTTCATGGGCCGGAATAATTCCTGGAACAAAGCGTTCAAACGGGGTTATACGCTTCTCATTCCCTTTCTGTTCTGGAATATAGTCATCTCTTTCCTCCATCCGGGAATCATGAATATGGGACTGCCGGAATACTTATGCAACCTTGCAGGCTTCCGCTCCCTTTTCACTCCCGATTTTATTCCTCTTTCCATCAATGGATTGACGGGAGAACCCTTTTCCCCTCCCACATGGTTTTTGAGGGATATCATTCTCTGTTCCCTCATTTCCCCCATCCTGCTGAAATTGAAATATCCGGTTTTTGTCCTGATCCTGATCTGCTTCAGCACGGACTGGCTCCAATACCCCGTGCCGGCCAACAAGATTACCCTTGCTCCATCCACCGTCTCCCTGTTCAGTCTGGGCCTTTTCCTGTCTTCCATCAAACTGGCTGAAGTAAAACACGTTTACAAAAATTCCTTTACTCCCCTCGTCCTGCTCGCCGTAGGAACCGGGTTTCTGCTCAGCATCACCAATTACTTGAGCGTTTGCCAGAATAACCCGGAATGGAACATGCACAAAATACTGGCATCCTATGGAGTATGGAATATCTCCTGGCCGGCTGTCCATTTGAATTCCCTCTGCCCAGTCTTCGGGGCGCTTCTTCTCATGGCCCTTGGAATCTGGCTGGAAAAGAAAATTCCCGTTGCCAGAAAGCTGTCCAACTATGCTCCCGCCTGTTTCCTGATATTCGTTCTTCATTATCCTTTGATCATGCTGATCCCCTCCCACATCTGGAAACAATCCTTTTTCGCTCCCTTTGTATTAATACCGGCCATCATTTTCCTGATCGTCGCATTCTATCTTTTCCTGAGAAAATTCTTCCCGGCCTGCCTGCCCTACGTCGCCAACGACCGCATCACCCATGTTCCCAAAAAAAATTAAGGCCTGTATCCTCTTTCTTCTTTTAACCGTTCCGGCCGCATTAGGCGCCGTCTGGTGCGCCAAACACGCCTACCGCTACCATTTGGCTGTCCATCCCCTTCCCTATTCCCCGGAACAGGGCGCCCTGCTGGAAAAACACCGGCAGGACAAACGCAATGCCCGGCTGAATCCCCATGCCCCCGTGTTGTTCCTGGGTTCCTCCACCATGGAATTCTGGCTGAAAGAAGGGAAACATTCCTGGGAAACCTGGTTTTCCCCTCTGGGATGCCTCAACCTGGGAACCAGGAGCGAGACCACGGGCAACCTGCTCTGGCGCCTCAATGACGGCCTGACAAGCCCGCTGGCGCCCAGAATCATCATCCTGTATTCGGGAGTCAACAATCTGGGAGTACAAAAAAGCCTGGGATGGACGGCTTTTCAGGGAAACGTGGCCATCGTCAAAAAAATCAGGGAAATTTACAGCCCGGAAACGACCGCCATCATTGTCATTCCCCCGCTCATCGCACAAAAAGGGTCGCGCATGGAAACCTTCAGGAATTGTCTGCTGCAACACGACTTTGGAGAAAATGTCCATGTCCTCCCCCTCCATTTCTTCCTTCCGGGAAAAGACGCCAGCCTTTATACTTGGGACGGCCTCCATCTCAACGCCCTGGGATATGAAGCCATTTCGCCTCCGCTTTTCCGCTTCCTCCAACAGCTTTTAAGCAGGAGCAGCTTTTAGGGCTTCACAGGAACAACAAACTTTATCCGCCATTACTCCACGTGATGATTGAATCTTCTCCACCCCATCAGGCAACACTTCCCATGACCCTGTTTCTGGCAGGTCCCACCGGATCGGGCAAATCCGCGGTAGCCGTGGAACTGGCGGAGATGCTGGACGCAGAAATCGTCAGTTCCGACGCTTACCAGGTGTACCGGGAGCTGCCCATCCTGACGGCGGCGCCTTCCCCGGCAGACCGGGAACGGGTCCCCCACCACATGGTTTCCATCATTCCGGTCCAAAGGAACTGGAATGCCACGGAACACTACCACCGCGCCATGCGCTGCATGGAAGAAATTCACGCACGCGGAAAAATCGCCATCGTCACGGGCGGTTCCGGCCTGTACTTCAAATTCCTCTCCCACGGCCTGTCGGAAGCGCCGCCGGGGGACGCTGCTCTCCGCGCCGCTTTCGCGAACTGTTCCACGGAAGCGCTATACGCCAGACTCTCTTCCCTGGATCCGGAAGGAGCGGCCTCGACGGATGCCTCCAACCGGCGTTATGTGGAACGCAATCTGGAAATCGTCCTTGCCGGGGGGAAACCTCTTTCCTTCTGGAAGAGGAACTGGCTGACCCCGCCGCGCGGGCCCGGCTGGGTCATCAGCAGGGATGTTCCTGAACTGGACGAAAGAATAGCCCACCGTGCCGCACGCATGATGCAGGAGGGGGCCGTGGAGGAAACGGCTTCCCTCGGCCCATGCTCCGCCACAGCGGAACGCACCTTGGGCCTGGCGTTGATACGAAGCATGCTGCGCGGGGAAATCTCCCGTGAAAACTGCCAGGGCCAGCTGGCCCTCGCCACCCGGCAATACGCCAAACGGCAGCGCACCTGGCTGAAACGCGAACAATGGCTCCGGAAACTTCCGGCTTCCCCTTCCGACTCTCCCCGGGCTCTTGCAGAACGCATCATGGAAGAACTGGGGCATTAATCCCTCTTCACACGGCGGTAAATATCCAAGTTCGTCACTTCTCTGAAAAAGGATCGTTCCCGGCAATATTCCGTACTTAGCAAATCCCGCATAGCCCTCAGGGAGGGAGATTCCGTGTTGTCCGGCTTGAAGTATTCTCCCGCTATCACCACATAGTCTATCTTTCCGCGGCGGATTTCCTGATACTGACGCATCCTTTCCCGTTCTGCACCCTGTTTGTCAGAAGCGCAAATCGTAAACGTGCGTATGGGCGGCACCAAACCATTGACACAGTAAAACCATACGGCATGCCGCCCAAGGACTGCACAAGCATTCTCCCCCCCCGGTTCATCACTGGTATCTGGAAGAGCAAAAGCGTACATCCATTCGCGGGCGCGGCTTCTGCATGAAAAATCCACGCAATTCAGGAAGGTGCAAGCCATCACTCCCGCAACAACCAGAGGAAAAAGCCATCGACGCCACTTTCGGGAAACAACCTCTTCCACATGGATCATCCTGGCCACCACCAGGTATCCCACAGCAGCGAAGGGAATAAGTGTCTGGGCGTAATGGTTGAAATGCGTCTTTCCATTTCCCTGGACGCCCATGCAGGTAATCAGAAAAGCGGCTGTATAATAAATCTTTTCCCTGGCGGGCATCCGGCTTAAAATCACCCCCGCTCCTCCCACGATGTACATCAACATGCTAGGATACATGATATCCCTTTTCACCCATTGGGAATAATTCCGGCACATCTCCTTGAACGATACCGCATCGGCGCCGTAACCGGCATTAAAAACAATGTATCCTTCATATAAATCCAGCAACGCGCCGCGGCTGTAAAAATACCAGAGGCAGGGCGTCAGCATCAACAGGAGCGTTCCTCCCACGCTTCCTGTAAAAATCCATGCCTTCCCGGTCATCCGCGCACGATATAGGACATACAGGAAGGGAACGAACCAAAAAGCGGCCAAGTTGAATTTCAACAGAAGCGCCATCCCGATGCCCGCGCCAAACACCACGCCCGTTCTTACGAAGCGATCGGGATCCCGATACAGGCGGCACACTCCATAAATCGCGGCAAACTGGAAAGGCAGAATAAATTCGGAGGGATGACCTCCTCCTGCATAATAGTGGAAACTGCACATGGAATAAAGGATGAGCAGCGAAACGATAAACGCTTTTTTTCCAGATACGAAGAGAAGGGCCGCCTTGTAACAAAAGATCATGGAGGCCGTCACTGCGAATACCTCAAGAACGAATACAAGCCAGTAAGAACCACACAAGGCGTAGGAAAAGCCATATATCAAAAAAATGAAGGGCCCCTTTTGATCAAACAAATCCCGATAAGGCATCAACCCTTCCATCATTCCGCGTCCCATGAGATGATAAATAATGGGATCACAACTTACGGGAATTTCATAATAGGGAGACACATAACTGGAATAATAACAAATCAGAAATGAGAAAATAGACCACCATGCAATACAACATCCATTTACCCTATTACAACGAAACATTTTTATATGGGTACGGATTTGGAATCCGCAAGCAATTAAAAATATTAAGAGTTAGTATATTGTATTTATAATTCATTGAAAATAATGATTTTTTAATATCTCTGGTCCTTTTGTCAAGATGACGGGGCAATCTTTGTTATTCATTGGTTTCATGATTGATTTGGCCTCTTTTTCATTACTTGACGGATTCCAAATTCGTTATTCAAGCGCAAGTGCATACATTGAATCTTGCATCATTTTATTAAGATACTGACCATGAAGAAATTATTATCCACCCTGATTCTTTCGGCCGGCATGAGCCTGAGCGCCACCGCGAATACCACTCTGCTGGATAGCTCTATCGTGGGATATTCGGACTTTACCTCCCAAACGGCGGATTTCGGCACCCTGAAAGATTCCGTTTCCATCACGTCTGACGACAGCAATCTGACGTTATCCGGGATAACCTTCAACGGATACGGTACCAACAACCGCGACGTTATGTCTGTGACGATGGTTCTTGATCTGTCCAAAATCAACACTCCGGAGACCTATACCGCTCTGTTTAACGCCAAAAACAGCAGTGTAAGCTGGGGCGTGGGCCTGAACACGGGCCGGAAACTCCAGGGATTATGGAACAACACCTCATACAGCGGGCCCGTCGTTGACACCCCGCTGGGCACGGAAGGGTCCCTGACCATTTCCGTAGTCACCGGAGATCTTGGCACCCGCATCTATTTTGGCGACAGCGCTACGTACTATTCCAACAGCGGCCTGAAATTCAGCAACCAGCAAATTGATCAGATTCTCATGGACGCAGGACTGGCTGAATCCATCGAACAGCTCTACATCCACGACTCCCTCCTTTCCCAGGAACAAGTTGGTCAACTGATGAGTGAAATCGCCAGCATTCCGGAACCCGCCACGGCTTCCCTGGGCCTGCTGGGACTGGCCGCGCTGATGATGCGCCGCCGCAGGGCATAAGCCTGTACCGTCCGCCTCCCTATATTCAAAGGCCGGCTCACGATTTTGTGAGCCGGCCTTTTCCTTATCCGTTCAAACATCTGCCGGAAAAAACAGGGGGGGGAAGAAGCTTCTATTTGCTGCGGTACCCTCACGGCCAGCACTTGACGGGGAAATGGCATTCAGTCTCCCCCGGGAGGGTCATTTCAAGAGCTTCCGGCCCCGCCCCACTTCCGTACACGCCCCTTTTTCCCATGCCGGGACAGCCGGAACCGAAGCATGCAAAGCCCGGCTTCCCTCAGCATCCGGAACAGCCCATCCTTTCAGCAATCCATTTCCCCGCACGGTCCGGATCGCTGCGGTTTCCGTCCGTCGGCAACAGACTCCTTCCCCGAAACAGGGAAAAGGAGTGGGAAAATGGCTGAGCTTGAACCTTTATCCCCCGTTCCCGTCCATGAACCTTCAAAAACAGCAGCTGCTACTGCGCCTGTTCCGGTATTTCAAAAGCAGAAAAGGAGAACCGCGTTTTTTCAACAAACGGAATATATGCCTTCTGGCCGCCGCCGGCGCCTACATCCTGACTCCCGACGAATTCCTGTTTGACGGAATCGGCAGGCTGGGCCTTCTGGATGACGCGGCGGTCATCCTGGGCGCCGTCCTCACCGTCTTTTTCCCGGACGGGGACTAGAGGGCCGTACCCTCCGCCGCGCCTCGGGCGGAATTAGCGGGACGGCACTTTCCGGAACTTCGGGGACTGTCCCATGAATGTCTCCGGATTTTCCAGAAAAAGACGTTCCGTTTCCTGCCGGGAAAAACCGCGCCTGCGCAGCTCGCAGGCCAGGGCCGTCAGCGCCAGGGGATCGGAATCCCCCCAGTCCGCCGCGGAATTGGCCCAGACACGGTCCATTCCGTACAATTCCAGAATATCCGCCGCCCGCTTGGGATTCAGCTTGCTGGTGGGATAAAGGGTCAGCCCGGCCCAGTAACCGGCCTCCTTCACCAGCGGGAAGGTATGTTCCTCACAGTGATCCACCAGCACGCGGCAAGGGTCCAGATCCGGACGGTTTTTCAGGGCGGAAAGAATCATTACGGTCCCCTTAAGCTTGTCTTCCAGATGGGGAGTGTGAATCAGCACAAGCTGGTTGAGGCGCACCGCCAGATCCAGATGCTCTTCAAAAATAGTCATTTCATGGGAAGTATTCCGGTTCAGCCCTATTTCCCCGATGCCGAGGACATTGGGCCGGTCAATGAACTCCGGAATCAGTTTCATCACATCCCGCGCGAAAGCCACGTCCTGCGCCTCCTTGGGATTGATGCACAGCCATGTGTAATGGTCCATGCCGAACTTGGCCGCCCTGGCGGGTTCGCATTCCGTAAGCTGTACGAAATAATCCCGGAAACCGTCCGCGGACGAACGGTCGTAACCGGCCCAGAACGCCGGTTCCCCTACCGCCAGGCAGCCGGCCTGCGCCATGGCCCGGTATTCGTCCGTGGTGCGGCACACCATATGTATATGAGGTTCTATGAAAGCCATCATTCTTATTTGCTGAGGTTCGGGGCTCCGCAGGCCGCTTTGGCTGCGGCGGTTTCCGGCACGGTGTCATCCCTGTAGGAAAGGGCTTCCAGGATGGCCCGGACGCGTCCGGGGCCGGATGCGGACAAGAGGGGAAGAACATCCATCAGGGCATGGTAGCGGAAATCCGCCTCCCCTTCCCCGCGGTCCACCCGGTCCAGAAATGCGGCCACATCCAGAACGCCGGCGCGCGCCGCTGCGAAATCCGCGTCCAGCACTTCCTTTTTACTTCTTTTCATGCACAGACGATACGCCTATGCGGAAAGCCTCGTCAAGCCGGAACAGGCAACAAAATGATAACCATTCCAAACTGATAAACAGCAACATCTTTCCCCGGCTTTTCAAAAATCCGAAAAGCACCGGAAATTCAAGAAGAGGCTTGCCATCCGGGCTTGAACCGGGCATCCTGTGAAGACGCATTTATTTCATTAGAGCGCCTATGAATGCACTAGTAAAAACCATATGTACATTCGTGACATCCTCCATCGGCCGCAAAATCATTGTGGCTCTGACGGGGTTATGTTTGGTCTTGTTCCTTGCGGGACACCTGGCAGGCAACCTTCTCATCTTCGGAGGCCCTGAATGGATCAACACCTACGCCCACGGCCTGCACTCCATGCCGGAAGCAGCCCTCTGGGGAATCCGCGCGGGGCTTGCGGTGATCTTCATCATCCACGTCTGGCTGACCATCCAGCTGAAGCTGGAAAACCATGCGGCCCGCGAACCCTACGTGTTCAAGAACACCATTAAGGCAACGCTCTCCTCCCGCTACATGATCTATACCGGTTTGACCGTCCTGGTGTTCCTGATCTACCACCTGTACCAGTACACCCTGCGCGTGGGATACGACCCCGCCCAGTTCACCACCTTTATTTCCGACGGTACGGTGGAAACCTTTGACGTGTACAAGATGATCGTGACCGGATTCTCCAACGTATGGTGCTCCGCCTTCTACATCCTGGCCGTTCTGATGCTGTTCAGCCATCTGCGCCACGGGGTACAGTCCATCTTCCAGACTGTGGGCGTCGATTCCCGCAAAATCCGGCCCTTCTACAACTTTATCGCCATCGCCTACGGCGCGATTATCTGCCTGGGCTTCATCTCCGTGCCGGTCTCGGTTCTTCTGGGTATCATCAAATAACCATCAACTCCTCTCAAAGTCATGATTAATTTTCCCGTAAGCGACTGGATGCCGGATGCCAAAATTCCCTCCGGCCCTATTCAGGACAAATGGTCCAAGTACAAACTTGAGTCCAAACTGATCAATCCGAACAACAAGCGCAAGTACACGGTACTTGTGGTAGGTTCCGGCCTGGCTGGCGCCTCCGCTGCCGCCACGCTTGCCGAACTTGGCTACAACGTCAAATGCTTCTGCTACCAGGACAGCCCCCGCCGCGCCCACTCCATTGCGGCCCAGGGCGGCATTAACGCGGCCAAGAACTACCAGAACGACGGCGACTCCGTTTACCGCCTGTTTTACGACACCGTTAAAGGCGGCGACTTCCGCGCCCGTGAAGCCAATGTCTACCGTCTGGCGGAAGTCTCCTCCAACATCATTGACCAGTGTGTGGCCCAGGGCGTTCCCTTCGGCCGTGAATACGGCGGCCTGCTGGACAACCGCTCCTTCGGCGGCGCCCAGCTCAAGCGAACCTTCTACGCACGCGGACAGACGGGCCAGCAGCTCCTGCTGGGTGCCTACCAGGCCCTGGAAAAGGAAGTGGCCAAGGGACACATTGAAATGTTTTCGCGCCATGAAATGATGGATCTGGTGCTGGTGGACGGCGAAGCCAAGGGCATCGTCACCCGCAATCTGGTTACCGGCGAAATCAAATCCTACGCAGGGGATACCGTCCTGCTCTGCACGGGCGGCTACGGCAACGTGTTCTTCCTGTCCACCAACGCGATGGGCTGCAACGTCACTGCCGCCTACAAGGCCTACAAGCGCGGTGCCTTCTTCGCCAACCCCTGCTTCACACAAATCCACCCCACCTGCATTCCGGTCAAGGGCGACTACCAGTCCAAACTGACGCTGATGTCGGAATCCCTCCGCAACAGCGGCCGCATCTGGGTGCCCAAGTCCCGTGAAACCGCAGAAAAAATCCGTAAAAAGGAAATCAAGCCTTCCGATGTTCCCGAAGAAGAACGGGACTACTACCTGGAACGCAAGTATCCCTCCTTCGGCAACCTGGCCCCGCGCGACATTTCCTCCCGCGCCGCCAAGGAAGCCTGCGACGACGGCCGCGGCGTGGCCGTCACCGGCAAGGGCGTCTTCCTGGATTTTGCGGATGAAATCAAGCGCATGGGCCGCGAATGGATTGACGGCCAATACGGCAATCTGTTTGACATGTACGAAGAAATCACGGACGACGACCCCCATGAAACGCCCATGATGATCTACCCCGCCTCCCACTACACCATGGGCGGCCTGTGGGTGGACTACAACCTCATGTCCAATGTGAAGGGGCTGCACGTCCTCGGTGAAGCCAACTTCTCCGACCACGGCGCCAACCGCCTGGGAGCCTCCGCCCTGATGCAGGGCCTGTCTGACGGCTACTTCGTCATTCCCGCCACGCTGCCCGCTTACCTGACGACCACCAAACCCGGCGCCGTCACCACCGCCGCCCCGGAATTCAAGGCTGCGGAAGACGAAGTGAAGGAACGCATCAACAAGCTCCTGAATGTGAAGGGCACCAAGACGGTGGACTCCTTCCACCGGGAACTGGGCCTCATTATGTGGGAAGACTGCGGCATGGCCCGCACGGAAGAAAGCCTGACCCACGCCATTGAACGCATTCCCCAGCTCCGCAAGGAATTCTGGGAAAACGTGCGCGTAACCGGCACGGCGGACGGCATCAACGCGGAACTGGAAAAAGCCTGCCGCGTGGCCGACTTCCTGGAATTCGCCCAGCTGCTCTGCTATGACGCCCTGAACCGCCAGGAATCCTGCGGCGCCCACTTCCGCGTGGAATACCAGCTGCCGGACGGCGAAGCTAAGCGCAACGACGATGAATACGCCTATGTAGCCGCCTGGGAATACACTGGCGTGGACAGCCTGCCTGTTCTCCACAAGGAACCGCTGACCTTCGAGAACGTGCACCTTGCCATCCGCAGCTACAAGTAAAGATAGCCAATACATTAACACTCAAAAGAAAGATTATAACATGGCTAAAACACTCAATCTCACTCTCAAGGTCTGGCGCCAGGAAAACCGGGAAGCCAAGGGCCGCATTGAGACCTATGCCGCCAAGGACATTCCGGTGGACGCCTCCTTCCTGGAAATGCTGGACATCGTCAATGAAGGCCTGGTCAAGGAAGGCAAGGAACCCATCCATTTTGACCACGACTGCCGGGAAGGCATCTGCGGCATGTGTTCCCTGACCATCAACGGCATTCCCCACGGGCCGGAACGCCAGGTGACCACTTGCCAGCTTCACATGCGCAAGTTCAAGGACGGCGATACCGTCTGGATTGAACCCTTCCGCGCGAAGGCTTTCCCAATCCTGCGGGACCTGATGGTGGACCGCTCCGCCCTGGACCGCATCATCGCCGCCGGAGGCTATATTGACGTGCGTACCGGTTCCGCGCCGAACGCCAACAACATCGCCGTGGAAAAAGTGAAGGCGGACGCCGCCTTTGACGCGGCCGCCTGCATCGGCTGCGGCGCCTGCGTGGCCTCCTGTAAAAACGCCTCCGCTATGCTGTTCACCTCCGCCAAGATCGCCCATCTCAATCTGCTGCCGCAGGGCCAGCCGGAACGTTCCAAGCGCGTCCTGGCCATGATGAAGCAGATGGAAGCGGAAGGCTTCGGCAACTGCACGAACCAGTATGAATGTGAAGCCGCCTGCCCGAAAGGCATCAGCGTGGACAACATCGCCCGCCTCAACCGCGACTTCATGCGGGCCAACGCCAAGGAAGGCCTCTGTTTCTAAAGAAGATTCCTTCTTAAGACGCTCTGTAAAAACTCCCGGCGGCATCGGCTGTCGGGAGTTTTTTCATTACCAGGTTTCCTTGAACCAGGAATAAAATACCAGACAGTTGCTTCCTCATCGTCGCGCAGCGTAAAAAATTGTTACACCGGAAGGCACCCAGTAATCCAGGAAACCGTACTTGGAAATGCCGGACGAAACCTAAGCAGGCCCCCGTCCGACAGCGACGGCCCCCATCTTTCTTCGAGAGAAAGAAACATTGATTACAGGAATTAGACTGATGCCCGGAAGGGATGGCCTCCTGTCAAGGGCTC